>ERZ773045.28-NODE-28-length-77385-cov-9.410669_pt1 | contig 77385 bp, 70 predicted proteins | sample MGYA00580635_ERZ773045 | MGnify/ENA primary metagenome ERZ773045 (study PRJEB29015, sample SAMEA2738115) | human oral metagenome | biome: human oral; feature: human-associated habitat; material: saliva | place: China | collected 2261 ...
GTGAATATCTCAAAACAGATACTCGCTTTGAGACAACATTCCATCTTGATGTAGGGGATGGTATTGCAATCGCAGTGGTAAAATAAAAGGCTTATCCAAAATTGGGTAAGCCATTGTTGTATTAGAAGTGTCCGCTTGTGTGACCAAAGCCACCACCGCTACTTGAGTGGAAACCGCCACCTCCACCGCTACTTTTAGCAGGTGGGTTATAAGTACGTGTTTCAGAGCGATACAAGTACATATCTTGTGATCTTTGCAGTCTTAGACCACCTTGTGGTATGTATGCATATGCTTCACGTGAAATTCCTTTTGTCTTATGCTTACTTCTAAAGGCAATAATTGTAACGATAGAAATAATCAATGGAATAATTACGGTAATACTACCCTTAATCACGTATGGTGTAAGGATTGTACTAGAGCATTCATCTAGGAAAACTTTTGCGCCTTCCCCGTATTCGTTATATTTTAAGTGATCATATACGACGGCACTAGCAATTTTTTCTCTAGCGTTGGCATCAAAAATTTTATTTGATTTTGGACCGTGTACTGTTATATCGAATTTACGATCCTCCATTGTTAGAGTTAGCATAATGCCCTCTTTTTCATCACCAATTCCAAGGCCTTCTGAGTTGAATATACTTTCTGAGTATTGCTCGATAGTCAACGCTCCATGAGAATTCATAATACGGATATAGAAGCCGATATTGTATTTTTCACTATATTCTTTTGCTATATTGTTGAGTGCTTGTACTTCAGCACTTGTTAACAAACCATATTCATCCACAACATAATCATCTGCATCAGCTCTTGTTGGTAGCAAGAAACTTGGTAACATGCATAACAAGAAAGTAAATGCTGCAACGAGTGCTAGTAATTTTTTCTTCATACTGTCTACCTCCTAAAATGCTACAAACAGTAGGATACCAATCAATATCATACTGATGAGTAGTATGCCAAAGAAGTAAAGAACAGATTTTGCACTATCAATTGGTAAGTCATCACCAATCATCTTTCCTGTTTGACCATTCATGGCGAACATGTAAGTCTTACCTTGCCATTTTGTGGTAAGCATCCAAACAGGCAGGAATGCATAGTGAACTTTATCTTCTCGAATATAGATATTTGAGCGACGTGGGAGTAGGGTATGATATCCTCTAACTGTTTCACGAATTTTATCGGCTGCAGATGTACGCATACGTCTATTAACACGGTCACGATCTTGTTCTGCAGTTACATCGTATCTATCTGCAAGATAGCCTGTCATATAGCCCATTTCGAATGGAATCATATCGTTATAGTTGTATGGTTCAATTGCATCCATGAATTCATCTGGCATTTTACTAGAGCCATCGGCAGGAACGCGGTTAAACTGTACGGTTCCTTGACGTAAGATAGAATAGTTTTCTGTTACAGTTACTGTATAGTCGCCTTCACGGTGGGAATGTGAAATTGTACCACGGAAGGCCATGTCTGCATCTGCTGTTCCATCATAGAGCCAGAATGGAACATAAACACCTTTGATTTCCTCAATATGATTACGTTCCTTGAATTCATTTGGTAATAATGGCTTACCGCCATAGAAGTCGGATAACTTCTTGATTGCCTCATCCTTATTCATCTTGAACGGAATCACATAGTCTGGTTTTAGTGCACCACTAAACTGTGCTGGAACAATCGTAGGATTGCCACAGTATGGACAACTTGTTGCGGCAGTATTCTTGTCTGTGATTAACTGTGCTCCGCAAGAAGGACAGTTGTATGCACGCAAGTTTTGTGCATCTTCTTCGCTCCATTGTAGCGTGTCTTCAGCGCTATATTCTTTTTGTCCTTCTTCAACAGAAAGAGCCACTTGTTTGTCGTAGTGTTCTTCGATTTCAGCAGGAGCAAAAGTACTTCCGCAGTTACCACATTTTAGTTTCTGTAGCCCTGGGTCAAAGGTAAGAGGACCATTACAATTTGGACATTGGAAATTTGTTAATGCGTTATTTGCCATAATATTCCCCTTTCAATTGAGAAAAAGAACCCGATAGAACGGGTTCTTATCGTTTTGCTTGTTTATTCAGGTTTCTTTGTTCCGCAGTTAGAGCAGAAGTTTGAGTGGTTTTCATTACCGCAATCTGGGCAGAACCACTTGTCACCGCTGTTAGCAGCCTTTTGAGCCTGACCTGCTTGGTAAAGTGCGTTAGCATTTACACCACCAGCACTTTGTGCAGCGTTCATTCCCATGAAGCCCATCGCAGCACCATTAGCATTCTTGGCAGCATCTTGCATTGCTTGTGCTTGTGCACCAACAAGTGTAGCAGCAGCTAAGTTTGTATCTGTGTATGCAGCGTTACGTTGCATTTGCTTGAGCATTTCTTCATCAGCTTCATCAGCTTTGATAGAGGATACGCCGAAGTTTACGATTTCGATACCGCGTTTTTCTCTCCACTTACTGCTGAGTTCTTCATTAAGAGCATCAGCTAATTCAGCTGTATGAGCTGGAATCTGAGAATAACGAATGCCTTGTTCGCTTAACTTACCAAATGCTGGTTGTAAAGCAGTGAGTAATTCTGTACGTAACTGATCGTTAAGGTCACTTAACTTGTAGCTATGTGATACGTTTCCACATACATTTGTATAGAATAATACAGGATCACATACACGCAAGCTGTATTCACCAAAGCACTTCATTGATACATCGATATCGATACCTGCACGAGCATCAACAACTCTAAATGGAATTGGGGCAGGAGTACCATACTTCACGCCAACTAATTCCTTTGTGTTTACATAGTAGATACGTTGATCTGTAGCTGGTGTTCCGCCAAATGTGAAGCGGCGACCGAATTCTGCAAACATTCTCTTAACACCTTCACCAAGGCTACCTGTAAATACAGATGGTTGTGTAGATGAGTCATATTTGAATTCACCAGGTTCAGCACAAATATCTACGATTTGTCCTTGTTCAACGATAATCATTGCTTGGCCATCAGCAACAGCAATGATTGAACCGTCAGTAATGATGTTGTCGCTTCCGTTATTACCACTGAAGAATCCCCCAGAGTTTCTCTTAACACCTTTCACAACAAATACATCAGCTGGAATAGCATCACAATAGAAATACTCTTTCCAAGAATCGCTAAGTGTTGAACTAGCGGATAATAAAGCAGTAGAAATGAGACCCATATAAGTTCCTCCTTATAGTCTTCTGACTGTACAATCATATACTAACATCAGTTTGACCGTCAGTCAATAAATAATTTCAAATATTTTAGAATAACTTTTCTGCAAATAATGAAAAAAGGTGTTGCGATGATTATATAGAAATGGTAATATAGTCACGTGCCTTAATAGCTCAGTCGGCAGAGCGAGCGGCTGTTAACCGCTAGGTCACAGGTTCGAGCCCTGTTTAAGGCGCCATATGCCATATTAAAAGGTATCCACATTCGTAGTGGATACCTTTTTTCAATCTCTAATACCAATTAGAGATTGAAAGATTTCAAAGTGAAATATGTAAGAATGAAATAGTTGTAAATTACACAATGTTGGTTATAACAAATATTTCTTAAGAATTATTTAAGAAACACTTAAGATTGGAATATGTTAGTTGAGTAAATATGTAGAATCCGATACCTTATGGAGAGGATGCCAAAGTATCGGATTTTTTATGGTGGTTAACCGAATTTGAGCAAACTGGGAGGAAGCGAATGAAAATTATCAAAAGATTTTTTGCAGTACTAGTAGCTCTAACATTTATGTTAGGTCTATTCTCAACAAATTATAATGTTCATGCTGATACACAAAAAGACGGCTATAACATTACAATCTCAAATGTGGCAGTTTCACCTAATCCGGTGAATGTCGGTGCACTTGCATCTCTAAAGTTTGACTTTAGTGTCTATACTTTGGCACAGAATGCAATGAAGGTGGGAGATACAGTAACACTATCTACAAACATTGGTTCAATGTTTGGCAATCTTCCAATTACAGATTTACCATTGCTTGCACCAAATGGAGAGCAGATTGCGACTGCAACAATCACTGAAACAGAAATTAAATTAACTGTTATTTCAGAATTCCCAGTAGATAAGAACTTCTTCTCAGGAAGTGTATATACTGGTGGTCGTTTAAAGGCTTTAGAAAATGGAGCAGCAGTAGGTGCTCCAGTCACAAAGCAATTAACAATTGAAGATAGCAATACAAATGTAACATTTAATGTTCCAAATCCAGCACCAAGTACAGGTACTGGTGGAGGCACTCCAGATCCAAGTGCTAGAACGATTAACAATCGTATGCTTGAAAAGCAAGGTTGGGCTTCTGGTTATGATACAGCCCATATTAAGTTAATTTCAAACCAAATTAGCTCATTACGCTTATTCAATACTTATAACACGATTGATAGTTCATTTGGTACATATACAGAACAAACAAACTTAATGGTTGTGGATAAGATTCCTCATGATGGTGTTATTGATGAAAGTACAGTAACATTCACTGCAGTTCGTTATAACTGGATGGAAGTTCCTGCTGCTGGAAATGCACACTATGCTCAAGCAACTCCAGGTACAGTAATGCCAATTGAATCTAGAAGTAACTGGCTACCTGTAAAACAGTACTTCACACAGATTTACCAGTCAGGTTCTGATACATATGATTCTTTCTATGCAAAAGTGAAGGCACAGAAGTTAAGCTACGGTATCTTTAGAGACCCAGCAACTGGTGGCGATACATTCATCGCAAATATGTCTAATGATTCATTGAAGTATACAGATTTAGAACCAAACTTAGCAGGTATCGCTAAGATTAAAGATATCTATGGTGTAAATGGACCATCAAATGGTAATGTCGTTACATTCTTTGCGGAGTTTGATACACATTATCCAACTATCACAGGACTAGAGAGTGTTACAAATACTGGTGAAGTTAAGTCTGATCAAGGAACTGATACAGCTTCTGTATCTTACACAATTGATAAGGCGAACGGTACAGCATCTGTAGCAGCAGGCACAGTTATTGTGAAACTTGTTGATGGAAATGATGATACAACATTGATTCCAAATGCTGAATTCAAGATTCAAAGAAAGATTAACAATACATGGGTTGATTACTTCATTAGAGGACGTAAGGCTAGCGCTACAACAAATGCAAGTGGTATCGCTACATTCTCTGGTTTATCAATTGGAGATTATCGTTTAGTACAAGTAAGCAGCCAAGGTAATTACACATTTAACAACAAAGAATTTAAGCCTAATACTGCTTACGGTACTGCAGGTACATTAGGAGCTACAACAGGTGAGTTTAGCATCACAAGTTCAACACAGCCTGGTTTTGCGACTATCGTTCCTAACTATCTATCTGTTTCTAAGAAGATTACAGGTTCTAAGGAATATGTAGATCAGGATGAAAATGAAATTTCAATTCCTGAAAATACATTTAAGACAGTTCTAGCACAGTTACCTGGTGAAAACTATGATGGTGTAACAATGCCAACAACATTAACAGCCGATATTCAGGTTTCTCCACAAGGCAAAGGCTTCTTCGAATTTGAAGAAATTAAGTTCACAAAGCCTGGAACATTCAAGTTCAGCGTGAAGGAAGATGTAACAAATCCACTTGAAGGTGTAACTTACGATACTTCTGAAAAGACTGTAACAATCACAGTTACAAAGGCTAATGGTGAATTAAAGGCTGAAGTTGATAGTGAGCCAAGCTTTAAGAATGTATTTAACTATACATATGCAAACTTCAAAGTGAAGAAGACACTCACTGGAGATACACCAACAAATGCTGGTGAATTCAAGTTTGAATTAACAGCAGTAAGTACAACAGCAAATGTAGCTGAAGTACCAATGCCAGTTGGTTCTAACGCAGATAAGAAAGAAGTATCTATAAATGGTGCTGGTGATGTTGAGTTTGGCCAAATTAAATATGAAGCTGTAGGTAAGTATGTTTATAAGGTAGTAGAAGTAAATACAAACTTAGCAAACTATACATACGATCAAGCAGAATATACAGTTACTGTTGATGTAACAACAGATGCAGATAACAAATTAGTTTCTACTTATGAAATCAAGAAGGGTACAGAAGTAGTTACTGATCTTGAATTTACAAACAAGTATGAAACTCCTGTAGCACCAGTTACTCCAGCAACACCTACAAGTCCTAAGACAGGTGATAGCACAACAAATATGATGTTCATGTTTGGTATGCTAGCAGTTTCTGTGGCACTTATGTTAGTGGCTGCAGGTTACAAGAAGCAATTACGTTAATAAGATTTTTATTCATACATGCATGTTAGATGCATGTATGAACTAAATTGATAACAAGAAAAGGATGTACTTTAAGTACATCCTTTATTTATGACTAACCCATTTTAATTCGTATTCACCAGTACACTCTAGTACTCCACCATCGCTAAGGTCGATAACTTCTTCGTTTTCGTAGTAATCTTTCACTCTACCTAGGGAATCTTTCATATGAAGACCTGCATCACGAATCGCAGTAACTACATATTTACCAGGACGTAAACTCTTTGGAATATCGTATACACCAGGTGTAATGCGAATTAGATTATCATCTGACATATAGATTAAGTGAGTATTCTTATTATTTCTAGCTGCATTTAATTTTTGGTAGAAACGTTCACGCATGAAAATTAAATCGGAATTTTCTAGCATGTATGTATAGCGTGCAGTTGGGGTAACAATATTAATACGATCTGTATCGCTACGATTGCGTAATGCATATCCCAAACGGTGGCAGTTAACATAGTTTGGAGACAAGAAGTAGAACGCTACATCTGTCTCGTAAAGAATACCTTCAACTTTATGAGAGTTGGAACGTGTTGTAGAGTCGATAATATTCTGAATGGAAGTCTTCGAAATCTCCGCAATTTTACCAACAGCACGTGTATAAGGAATAGAATCCTTTGAAACTGTTTGGAATGCCTTAACTTTGGAGATGCAATGTTCTCCAGGGTGTAGTGGCATATCATCAACAGGGAAGAACTTTGCCATCATCTCATTAATATCGTGATTCTTGATGTAAGAATCCATGATCATATCACGCATATTCTCTTGTGCAGTTACGAGTATCTGGAAGATATCGTGCTTGAGAGGAAGATTATAAGAAGTTAATATGGAACGACAGTCTTTACAGATATAATGACCGTCCTCTATTTTCTTAGGTTGGTTAAAAAGACCTTTTCCTTCACTTAGGCAGAAATCACATACTTTATTTGCCATTTGGACCTCCTTTAATAAAAAGACAATATTAAAAATACTAACTAGACTTTCTATTACTATAATACATATAGCAATGATATTCCATGCTATAAGAATGAACTTTTTGTGTAGGAATTATACGGAGAGAGAAGTTATGAAAAACATTGTAAAACAACATCCAAAATATATTGACTTTATAGATATTAAAAGGTATCATTATTACGCTTAGCGAAAAAACTGGCTTTACGAAAGTAAGGCTTATATTTAGACTAAGGTTTGGCACACTTGGAAATGTGTGCATAAAATGAAAGGAGAAACTGAAATGCCTACAATAAACCAGTTAGTACGCAAAGGTCGTACTGATAAAGTTTACAAGTCAAAGTCCCCTGCATTAAACAGAGGCGTAAACTCACTTAAGAAGCGTGTAACAAAACTCAGCAGTCCACAGAAGAGAGGTGTATGTACTCGTGTTGGTACAATGACACCTAAGAAGCCTAACTCAGCTTTACGTAAGTATGCCCGTGTTCGTCTATCCAATGGATTAGAAGTAACAGCATACATTCCAGGAATTGGACACAACCTACAGGAGCATAGCGTTGTTATGATCCGTGGTGGACGTGTTAAGGACTTACCTGGTGTACGTTACCACATCATCCGTGGCACATTAGACTGTGCCGGTGTAGCAAACCGTAATCAAAGCCGTTCATTATACGGTGCAAAGAAGCCAAAGGCTGCTAAATAAGAGAAGGGAGAATAGAACATGCCAAGAAAAGGTTATATAGCAAAGCGTGATGTACTTCCTGATCCAATTTATAATTCAAAGTTAATCACTAAGTTGATCAACAAGATTATGATTGATGGTAAGCGTGGTACAGCTCAAACAATTTTATACGATGCATTCGCTCAGATTGAGAAGAAGACAGGCGAGAACCCAATGGAAGTATTCGAAAAGGCTCTCGGCAATGTAATGCCTCAGTTAGAATTGAAGGTTCGTCGTGTAGGTGGTGCAAACTTACAGGTACCAGTAGAAGTATCTGCTGAACGTAAGTTGACATTATCTTTACGTTGGATCGTTAACTACGCAAGACTTCGCCATGAAAATACAATGGAAATGCGTCTTGCCAATGAAATTATGGATGCGGCAAATGGAACAGGTGCATCTGTAAAGAAGAAAGAAGATACTCATAAGATGGCAGAAGCGAACAAAGCATTCGCTCACTACCGTTTCTAATCGGGGAAGGAGCAATCAATGGCTAGAGAATTCCCGCTTAATAAGATTCGTAATATCGGTATCATGGCTCACATCGATGCTGGTAAAACTACAACAACTGAACGTATCCTTTTCTACACAGGTAAGATTCATAAGATCGGTGAAACTCACGAAGGTGCGTCTCAGATGGACTGGATGGCTCAGGAACAGGAACGTGGTATTACAATCACTTCCGCTGCTACAACTTGCCACTGGCAGGATTGTCAGATCAACATTATCGATACACCAGGTCACGTAGACTTCACAGCTGAAGTTGAACGTTCTTTACGTGTATTGGATGGAGCAGTTACAGTATTAGACTCTAAGGCTGGTGTAGAACCACAGACTGAAACAGTTTGGCGCCAGGCTACAGAATACCGCGTACCACGTATCGTATTCTCAAACAAGATGGATGCGACTGGTGCTGACTTTGAAATGAGCGTTGCTTCTATTGGAAATCGTTTAGGTGCTAAGGCAGCTGCAATCCAGATGCCTATCGGTGCTGAATCATCATTCCGTGGAATCATTGACTTAGTAACTATGAAGCAACACATGTACACTAACGATAACGGTACAGATATTCAAGTTAGTGAAATTGATGAACAATTCAAGGCTAAGGCTGAAGAAATGCATTTAGCAATGCTAGAAGCAGTTGCAGACTATGACGATGAATTGATGATGAAGGTTCTTGATGGTGAAGAACCATCAGTTGAAGAAGTGAAGGCTGCTATCCGTAAGGGTGTTATGACTTCTGAATTCTTCCCTGTTATGTGCGGTTCCGCATATAAGAACAAGGGTGTTCAGTTATTACTAGATGCAGTTGTAGACTACCTACCTGCACCTACAGATATTGAAGCTATTAAGGGTACATTAGAAGATGGCACACCAAGTGAACGTCATCCTTCTGATGATGAACCATTTAGTGCCTTAGCATTTAAGGTAGCTACAGATCCATTCGTTGGTCGTTTAACATACTTCCGTGTATACTCCGGTATTGCGAAGGCAGGTAGCTATGTATTAAATGCTTCTAAGGAAAAGCGTGAACGTTTCGGACGTTTGGTTCGCATGCATGCAAACCACCGTGCGGATATTGAAGAAGTTTATGCTGGTGACATCGCTGGTGCAGTTGGTCTTAAGAACACAACTACAGGTGATACATTATGTGATGAAGAACATCCAATTATTCTTGAATCCATGGTATTCCCAGAACCAGTTATCCAGATGTCTGTAGAACCTAAGACAAAGGGTGACTCACAGAAGATGGATGAAGCGTTAGCTAAGCTTGCTGAAGAAGACCCAACATTCAGAACTTATACAGATGAAGAAACTGGACAAACAATTATCGCCGGTGTAGGTGAATTGCAGTTGGATATCATCATGGACCGTATGAGACGTGAATTTAAGGTTGAAGCTACATCAGGTGCACCACAGGTAGCTTACCGTGAAACAATCCGTAAGGAAGCTGAAGTACAAGGTAAGTTCGTACGTCAGTCTGGTGGTCACGGTCAGTATGGTGACGTTTGGATTAGATTTAGTCCTAACCCAGGTAAGGGATTTGAATTCGTTGATGAAACAGTCGGCGGTTCAGTACCTAAGGAATTCATCAAGCCTACACAACAAGGTTTAGAAGAATCCTTAAACAACGGTTTAGTTGCTGGTTATCCAATCGTAGACATCAAGGCTGTCTTATTCGACGGTAGTTACCATGATGTCGACTCATCTGAACAGGCTTATAAGATTGCGGCATCTCTTGCGTTAAGAGAAGCAGCTAAGAAGTGCGATCCTGCAATTCTTGAACCTATCATGGCAGTTGACGTAACAGCACCAGCTGATTATTTAGGCTCTGTAATGGGTGATATCACAAAGCGTCGTGGACAAATTCGTGAACAGGAAGAAACAGGTAATGCAATTAAGGTGCGTGCGTTCGTACCATTAGCAGAAATGTTTGGATATGTAACAGACTTACGTTCATTTACACAGGGTCGTGGTATCTATTCTATGCAAATGGACCACTACGAAGAAGTACCTAAGAATATTGCTAAGGAAATTATTGAGAAAAACGCAACTAAGTAGTAAAAATGATTGTAAATAAGTACTGTTTCTAATAAAATGGAAACAGCTTATAAAGGTAGAAAAAAACCAGGAGGAAAAAATATTATGGCTAAGGAACATTTCGACCGGTCGCTCGAACACGTTAACATTGGTACTATCGGTCACGTTGACCACGGTAAGACAACATTAACAGCGGCAATCACAAAGTATTTATCAACACACCCAGAAGATGGTAAGGCTCGATTCGAAGCTTACGATCAGATTGACGGAGCTCCAGAAGAGAAGGAGCGTGGTATTACAATCAACACAGCACACGTTGAATACCAAACAAATACACGTCACTACGCTCACGTAGACTGCCCAGGCCACGCTGACTATGTTAAGAACATGATCACTGGTGCTGCTCAGATGGATGGTGCTATCTTAGTAGTAGCTGCTACTGATGGACCAATGCCACAGACACGTGAACACATCTTATTATCTCGTCAGGTAGGCGTACCTAAGATTGTTGTATTCTTAAACAAGTGCGATATGGTTGACGATCCAGAATTAATCGACTTAGTAGAGATGGAAGTTCGTGAACTTCTTTCTGAATATGGATTTGATGGAGACAACGCTCCAGTAATCCGTGGTTCTGCATTAAAGGCTTTGGAAGGCGATCCAAAGTGGGAACCAGCAATTAAGGAATTATTAGATGCTGTAGATGCTTACATCCCAGCTCCAGTTCATGAATTCGACAAGCCATTCATGATGGCAGTTGAAGACGTATTCACAATCACAGGTCGTGGTACAGTAGCTACTGGACGTGTTGAACGTGGTAAGTTAAACTTAAACGACGAAGTAGAAGTAGTTGGTATCAAGCCTACTCGTAAGACAGTTGTTACAGGAATTGAAATGTTCCGTAAGACTCTTGACTTCGCTCAGGCTGGTGACAACATCGGTGCATTGCTCCGTGGTGTTAACCGTGAAGAAATCGAACGTGGACAGGTATTAGCTAAGCCAGGTTCAGTTACTCCACACACACAGTTCAAGGCTCAGGTTTACGTATTAACTAAGGAAGAAGGCGGACGTCATACACCATTCGTATCTAACTACCGTCCACAGTTCTACTTCCGTACAACAGACGTTACTGGTGTTATCCAGTTACCAGAAGGCACAGAATTATGCATGCCTGGCGATAACGTAGTTATGGACGTAACTCTATTAGCTCCTATCGCTGTAGAACAAGGAACTAAGTTCTCTATCCGTGAAGGTGGACGTACAGTAGGTTCTGGTTCTATCACAGAAATCGTTAAGTAATTCAATTACTTGCATAAGGCACTCATTGAGTGCCTTTTTCTGTACTATTCAATGCATCAAAATTCATAATTTGCGTTATACTATTTGGTGTAATGAATTACAGGGGAGAATTTAACTCTATGAATAAGAGTCATAACAAGAGAAACATAATCATTCTCATTTCTATGTTATTGATGTTTGGTATGCGTTTTGTGCCTGCATTACCTAGTTTATCCGCATCTGGGATGCAGGTATTAGGAATCTTTGCAGGGACATTATTGCTATGGTTAACCATTGCGATAGATTGGCCATCAATTCTATTAATTGGCGCACTTGCATTTGTACCTGAATTAAAGATTGGTACAATCTTATCTGGTGCGTATGGTGGAACAATCTTTGTATTTTTGATGTTTACTTTTGTGGTTACATACACATTATCAAAAACATCTTACATTAAACGTATTGCACTATTGTTTATTCATTCGAAGTTGGCGATGAAAGGTCCGTGGATGTTTGTGACATTGTACTTTGCAAGTATTCTTGTGATAGGCAGTTTTATATCACCAACAGTATTATTCTTTGTATATCTTCCAATTCTTGAAGAAATATATGCATTACTGGAGTTGAAAAAGGGAGATAAACTTGCCTCAGTGTTAATGATGGGTACAGTAATTATGTGTGGTATTTCATCAGGTATGACACCGATTGCGCATGTATTCCCAGTGATTGCCATGAATGCATATACTGAGTTATATGGTACAGTGATTCATTATGGTAGCTATATGTTAGCTGCAATTCCTGTAGGTATCTTAACAGCGATTGTAGCACTAGTACTATTCCGTTATGTAGTAAAGCCAGATACATCATCCTTCGTAAAGTTTGAAGCAAAGAAGATTAATTTAGAGAATGATAAACCAACGCGATCTGAAAATTTGGTACTAGCAATATTTATACTAGTTGTATGCATGTGGGTTTTACCAAACTTATGCATGCATATCATTAAGGAAGGGCCAATCTTTGATGGGCTTAAATATTTAGATAAACTAGGAACTGCATTTCCACCGCTTGTAGGTATCGTTCTATTATCTGTGATAACAGATGAAGGCAAACCATTATTAAATTTTGGTGAAGCTATGAGTAAGGGCGTATCTTGGCCATCATTAATTATGTGTGCGGGTACAACTGCACTTGGTGCAGCAATCACCAATAGTGACATTGGTGTTACTGCATGGATATCTGGAGGATTATCACCGATAACATCTCATTTACCTGTGATGATTATGGTATTTATTTTTATCCTTTGGGCTGCAATTCAAACAAATTTATCTAGCAATATAGTAACTGCTACAGTTGTTTCTGCCGCTGCTTTGGCGGTGACGGCAAGTATCACAACGGTGAATGTAGGAGCACTAATTGTAAATATTGGTATGATGTCTGCATTTGCGTTTGCAACACCTCCAGCGATGCCTTGTGTAGCAATAGCGGTCTCGAGTGGATGGACCAATACAAAACAGATGATGGTATATGGGTTTATCATTATGATTGCGGCAGTAATTTTATCTACCTGTATTGGATATCCGATAGCGGCAGCACTATTATAAATTGATTAAAATAACAGTATTCATATGTGAAAATAGAGTGTTATTCACATGTATGCCGGTAGACGAGATCTACCGGTTTTATTGTGTTTTATCGAGTATAGATACGATTGTTATACAATTTTAAAGTTTTGTGAAAAAATTATCATTTTTGTATTGACTAACTCGATATTGATAGTTATTATCAATAAGCAAGCTTAAGTTAGACGGAGGGAAATTTACAAATGAAAAAGGTTCTAACAACTTTATGCGCTGTTGCAATGTTGGCAGGTTGCACAGCTGGAGGATCAAAGAAGTCTTCCACAAGTACATCTTCTGCAAAGGAAGAAACAACTGCTACTGTAATGGTTGGTACAGGTTCTGTAACTAATGTAGCAAACAAGGTAAAAGAAGGTGCTGATACAACTGCACAGTTCGATACAGTATTTGCGTCAGTTGTATTAGAAGGTAATGTAATCAAGTATGTATACTTTGACGAAGCACAGGATAAGGTTACTTATGATGCGGTTGGTCACGTTACTTCTGATAGCACAACTTCTATGTCCAAGAAGGATTTAGGAGATAACTATGGAATGAAGGACAAGTCTCCAATCAAGAAGGAATGGTTCGAACAGGTTGAGGCTTTAGAGAAGTGGGCTATTGGTAAGACAGTTGACGAAGTACTCAATATGCCTACAACACAGAAGGATGAAAAGCACACAGTAACAGCTGATAAGGATCTTATGACAGGATGCACAATCAGCGTAACTGGTTTCCAACAGGCTTTAGAGAAAGCTGCTAAGAACGCTGTTGAAGTGAAGGATGTAGCTTCTGTAGGTTCTGCAATCTTAACTGAAGTTTCTGGTAAGGACGCTACTGCTGAAAAGAGTGGTGAAGCAAAGGCTAGTTCTACATATGGTGTAGTTGCTTTAGATAAGGATGGTAAGGTTGTATTCACACAGACTGATGAAGCACAAAACGCTGTGAAGTTTACAACAGCTGGTGTTGTAGATGGAGAAGCAATGGCTGTACCTACAAAGGCTGAAAAGAAGGATGAATACGGCATGAAGAAGGCTTCTGCTATCGGTAAGGAATGGTTTGAACAGAATCAGGCTTTCGATGAGTGGACAGTTGGTAAGACTAGCAACGAAATCAGTGGTATGAAAGTTACTACGAACGAAGGTGGTAAGACTGTAACAGCTGATAAAGACCTTATGACAGGATGCACAATGGGTATTGATTCTCTACAGAAGGTTACTGTAACAGCTATCGCTGCTGCTTCTAAGCTTAACTAATTCAATTATTTTAAAACTCTAAGAATATCTTTGGGAAAACCGAGGATATTCTTTTTTCTATATATTGATGAAAAGTGAGGTATGGTGGTGACTATGCTATAATGAGTGGCAGGAGAAAATATGGAAGAACTACGTAAAAGTCTTATTTTAAAAGTATTAATTACACTTGTATCTGGAATCTTGATGATGGTAGTCACCTCATTTGTGATGATTCTTTGTAACTTTAAAATAATATCTGTCAATGGAATGATAGGATTGATTTTGTTAGTTACATTACCACAGCTCTGGTCTATTTTAAGAAACTATGAGATTCCAACAACAGCGATATCCTTGGGGATGATCGGTGTTTCATTTGTATTATCTTTGATCTACGGATGGACAGTTGCAAATAGTGTTGCACAATATACAGAGCCAATGAAGATGTTCCAAATTATTTTAATATATATTCTAAAGGTACATGGACTAGCAGCTGTAATTACAGCGTTCATTGGTTATCGAACAAAGAAACAATAACTAGAAAGGAAGGTTGGCATGAAAGTAATGAGTCGTTGGGGCAAGAATGTGAATTTAAAGAGCCCTTTGCAGGAATATCCTCGTATGCAGTTGCAACGCGGTAGCTATACGAACTTGAATGGCCACTGGGAATACCAAATTACGGATAGTGATCAAGCACCTCAAGCAAATCTCTGGAAGCCAATCAATGTTCCTTTTCCTTTGGGTTCACAGCTTTCTGGTAGTGATGAGATTTTATTACCTGGGAAAGTAATGTGGTATAAAAAACAATTCTCTTATAAACCAGGAGAATATCATACTCATTTAAATTTTGAAGCAGTTGATCAACAATGTATTGTCTACCTAAATGGTATAGAAGTTGGTAGACACGTTGGTGGATATGAGCCGTTTAGTTTAGATGTATCTAGTTATATCAAGTATCAAAATGCACTGCTCGTGAAGTGTACTGACCCAAGTGATACAGGTGAGTATGCATATGGAAAGCAGAAAATTCAACATGGTGGTATGTGGTATACACCAATGTCGGGTATTTGGCAAACGGTATGGTTAGAAGATATTCCTTTACACGGGGTACATGCATTAAAGATTACACCGAACTATGATAGACAAACTGTTTATCTAGAGATGGAAGGCGATTTTAATCATGCAACAATTACAATCAGTGCAGCAGGGAAGATGATTTATCATGAAATAACTGCAGAGATGCGTAATGAAATCTATTTGGAGGACATGCATCCATGGACATTGGAAGATCCTTTCTTATATGACTTATATATTGAAACAGAGGATGACATCATTAAGAGTTATTTTGGTATGCGCTGTTTCACCTGTGAAAAGGATGAGAAAGGTTATCCTCGTTTCTGTTTGAATCACGTACCAGTATTCTTAAGCGGTGTACTAGATCAAGGTTATACACCAGAGGGGAATTTAACATATCCTGATGATGAGATGATGATTTATGATATTCAGAAAGTAAAAGAGTTAGGTTTTAATATGATCCGCAAGCATGTTAAAGTGGAGTCTCGTCGTTGGTATTATCATGCGGACAGATTGGGGATGCTTGTGATGCAGGATATGCCTAATGGTGGTCAACCAAGTAAATTAACTACTTTATATTTACCACACTTGAATATCACGCGTATGAATGACCAGAAGCAAAAACACCTCGGAAGAGGCGACGAGTGGGGTAAGAAAGCGTACTATGATGAATTAAATGCGATGATTCATAACTTGTATAATGTTGTGTCTATCTTTGCATGGGTCCCTTTCAATGAAGGTTGGGGACAGTTTGATAGTGCTAAGGTAACCAAACATATTCAATTGATGGACTTAACACGTTTTGTGGACAGTGCTAGTGGTTGGCATGATCAAGGTGCTGGTGACTTCTACAGTCGTCATGTATATTTCCATACCTATACGAATCCACAGAATCATGAAAAGAGAATGTCAATCTTATCTGAGTTTGGTGGTTATTCGTATCTGATTCCAGGACATAGTCTCGCCCAAAAGCTTTATGGTTACAAAAAATTTACAGATAAGTTAAACTTAAACACGGCGATTCGAAAGTTATATGAAGATAGTATTATTCGTAATATTCCTAAAGGATTAACTGCTTGTGTATTTACACAGTTAACGGATGTGGAAGATGAGTGCAATGGTATTATGACGGCGGACCGTGAAATCGTGAAGTTAGATGAGAAGAGAATTCGTAATCTTAATCAACGATGCATGAGGAGGTTAAAGAAATGAGAAATCAAATTGTTATCGCTGATGCGTTGGGTGGTAGTGTTAGAATCCATGCAGTAGATACAACAGATATCGTGGAAGAAGCTAGAAAATTACATCATTGTATGGCTACTTCTGCTGCAGCTTTAGGTAGAACTTTAACAGTTACTGCCATTATGGGTAGTGATTTAAAGAACTCCTATGAGAAAGTAACCTGTATCTTTAATGGACATGGTCCAGCAGGCACTGTTCTTGCGCAAGCGGATGGTAGTGGAAATGTGAAGGGCTTTATCGCAGATCCTTCTATCTATCTTGTACGTGAAGATGGACATTTAGATGTTGGTAAAGCAATTGGTACAAATGGCACATTAACAGTAACTCGTGATATGGGTCTGAAAGATCCTTTCTCTGGTATGGTAAATATCCAGACGGGTGAAGTTGGTGATGACTTTGCGTATTACTATGCAATTTCTGAGCAGACACCTTCAGTTGTAAATGTGGGTGTACTAGTAAATCCTGATGGCAGTATTTTGGCTGCAGGTGGATTTATCTTACAGTTACTTCCAAATGCGACAGAGGAAGTAATCAGTGCATGCGAAGCGGTTGCCGCAAAGATGAGACCTGTATCTACATTAATCAGTGAAGGTATGTCGATTGAAGATATCATTCATATGTACTTTGAAGATGCAAATATCCTAGAACATAAGGATGTTCGTTGGCACTGTGGTTGTTCACATGAACACTACAAGGATGCACTAGCAACTCTTTCTGAACATGACTTACAAGAAATGATTGATGATGGTAAGGGTGCAGATATTCATTGCCAATACTGTAATAAGGAGTATCAGTTTACACCAGAAGAATTAAAAGAAGTATTGGAGTTAAAGCAGCGTGGTTAAGATTGGAAATATAGAATTAAAAAATCAGATTATCGCTGCACCTTTAGCTGGTATCTCTAATCCTGTCTATCGGGAAATCATGCATGATTATGGTGCAGGTCTTGTAGTAAGTGAGATGATTAGTGATAAAGCATTGCATTATCAAAATGCAAAGACACAGGATATGTGCCGTATTAGTGAGGGTGAGCATCCAGTAGCTTTACAGTTATTTGGTTGTGATCCTGTGACAATGGCTGAGGCTGCAGAATATCTAACCAAGAATACAAATTGCGATATGATTGATATTAATATGGGCTGTCCTGTACAGAAGGTTGTAAAGGCACACGCAGGAAGCTATTTAATGCAGACGCCAAAACTTGCGTATGAGGTCATGCGTGCAGTGGTAACACATACAGACCGTCCTGTAACAGTGAAGATGCGTGCCGGATGGGATAGTGATCATATTAACTGTGTGGAAATCGCAAAACTTGCTGAGAAGGCAGGTGTAAGTGCCGTAGCAGTTCATGGTCGTACACGTGGGCAACAATATACAGGTCATTCGAATAATGCATATATCAAAGCAGTAAAGGATGCGGTGAATATCCCTGTCATTGGTAACGGTGATATTCGTACACCGGAAGATGCAAAACGTATGTTAGAAGAAACAGGTTGTGACGCAATCATGATTGGTCGTGGTCTTTTAGGAAGACCATTCTTCTTACAGGAAGTAGATGCATACCTGAATGGTGGTACTTATGTAGAACCTGATTATAACGAGAAGTTAGATCTTGCATATCGCTATGCAGAGAAGCTTTGTGAATATGAGGGTGAAAGAAATGGTATTAGTATGATGCGTGGTATGGCGGGTTGGTATATTGCTGGATTACCACATGCTTCAGAGTATAAGAATCGTTTATCTTCTATCTCTTCACTTCGTGAGATGAAAGAAATTATCGAAGAATATCGTGAATTAATAAAGAACTTTATGGAGAAACAATAACCGTAAAGTTTTTTTGTGAATATTATTTTAAACAATATTTTAAATAAAATATGCTAAACTAATCGCATTGAGGTGATAAAGTATGAAAAAAGGACTAGTACTTGAAGGTGGAGCGATGCGTGGAATTTTCACGACAGGCGTTCTCGATGTATTGATGGAAAATAACATTACATTTGATGGTGCGATTGGTGTATCTGCTGGTGCGTGCTTTGGTGTAAATATCAAGAGTAAACAAATTGGTCGTGCGTTCCGTTATAACATGAAGTATGCAAAAGACCCAAGATACGCAAGTGTTCAATCCTGGATTAAAACTGGAGACTTTTTCAATGCGGAATTCTGCTATCATACATTGCCTGAAAAGTTAGACCCGATGGATGCTGTAACATACTCTCAAAATCCAATGAAGTTCTATTTGGTCGCAACTGATATTGAAAGTGGAGAGCCTTATTATTACGATGCTAAAGATATTAATAATGAATCGTTAGACTTTGTACGTGCATCTGCATCAATGCCGATATTTGCAAGTCCAGTACATATCAATGGACATGTTTATCTTGATGGTGGCATTTCTGATTCCATTCCAATCAAGAAGTTTCAAGAGATGGGTTATGAAAAGAATGTTGTGGTATTAACGCAGCCAGCAAACTACGTAAAGAAACCTCAGAGTATGATGAAGGCAATTCGTGCGAAGTATCATAAATATCCGAATATGGTTCGTGATTTAGAGTTGCGTCATGAAACGTACAATGATACGATTGCATATATCAAACAAGAGGTTATAAAAAATAATGTATTTGTAATTCAACCAGAAGCTAAGTTAGATATCGGAAGAATCGAACATGACCGTAAGCGGATTCGTGCTGTTTACGAGGAAGGTCGTAAAACAGCAATGAAGAGACTTGAAGAATTAAAGAAGTTTTTAAGTCAAGGAGAATGACATCATTTGCAATAGCGAATTATGATAAAATAAATACGCTATTGGGGGAATGATGAACATAACAACAGATATGATACATCGTGATTTACGTAGATATGCAAGCGCGGTGTTGAATAACCAAGTTTCACTCAATTCTATTACTGCAATTAGGGAACGTGATAGAAATCTAAAACGCAAGTTTTATGGGAAGTGGTTTGGTAAAAATACCTATATGGAAGAAAAAGAGATCCTAAGAAATGATGGATCTTCTTTACGTATCTGTATTGTCTATCCAAATCAATTGAGTAAAGAAGAATGCACAGGGCTGTTGTGGCTCCATGGTGGTGGATATGGAACGGCATTGCCAGAGGAGTGCTATCCATATGCAGAGCGTTTCCTAACGGGTGGAAACGTAGTCATGGTGTTGCCAGATTATCGCAAGAGTTATGACGCACCATATCCTGCTGCTTTAGAAGATGCATATCTAACTCTTAAGTGGATAAAAAAACATGCATGCAAATTACATATTAATCACCACCAATTATTTGTGGGTGGTGAAAGTGCAGGTGGTGGTCTAGCGGCTGCGTTATCTGCGTATGCACGTGATATGAACGAAGTAAAGATTGCATTCCAGATGCCTTTATATCCGATGATTGATGATCGTCCATCAAGTCAAAATAAACAAGAGACATTAGCTTGGACTACTTCACAAAAGTATTTCCATTGGCAGTTATATAAACGCAATCTTCAGGATGTACCGGTGTATTGCGCACCTGCACGTTTAAAGGATTTTCGAAATCTACCACCAACATTTACAGTTGTAGGAACACTAGGACCATTCCATGAAGAAACAGTAACCTATATGAAACATCTGTATAAAGCAGGTGTTACAATCATGTTGAAAGAGTATGAAGGTTGTTTTCATATGTTTGATACGCAATGTCCAAATGCAAAGGTATCCAAAGAAGTCATACGCCTTGAGCAGAAAGTATTTCAATATGCTCAACAAAACTTCTTTGCAAGACAAGATGAAATCAGCCAAGAAGATAAATCTTTCCAAGAAGATGTATTCCGTGGTTTTCATGCATACATGGATATGGAAAGTAAATATTAAAGGAAAGCCCAGGATGTTATCCCGGGCTTTTAAAGTTGTTCTGCTTGTACTTGAATCAGATTCTGTAGCTGCATGCGATACAATAGTAAATCATCCACAAGTGGATTTAGTACAGCTGCCGCAACCTTTGTGTTTATATTTAAGAAATCTAATAAGTCTTGTTTTGTGGCAACATAGATGTGCTCATCTTTCTGTAAAGTTGGTTTAAACTCTTGTAGACCTTCTAATGTAGAAAATACAGGAAGATACTTTTCATCATCGGTTGCCTGCATCAAATCAACGCGGTCAATATCAGATGCTTGAATATAATCGTTTGTAATAACCTCTTCCTTTGGATAGAAGGCAATGTAGAATCGACGATCACCAGCCATATAAAGTGTTAACTCTTCTAGTACCTTTTTCATACCCTCTTCACTAAGAGGTGCTTTACGTTGTAAGAGTAGATTTTCTAGTTTTGTATCTATCGTTGTATCTGTTAATGAATTAAATTTTTGCATGTAACCCTCACCATTTCTTCATTTATTATATAATAGGAACATGAAAATAATATTCTCACCAACAAAAAAGATGATTCAAGATGAAGATTTAGCCCCAAAAACGACACCGGTTTTTCTTTCGAAAACAGAGAAATTACTAGAAAAACTACGTAGTATGAGTGCTGAACAACTACAACATATGTATCGTTGTAACGATAAGATCTTGGCTGAAAATATCAAGCGTATTAAAACGATGAACTTGTATGAGAATCTTTCGCCTGCGTTATTCAGTTATAGTGGTCTTGCATTTCAGCATTTATCTGCGACTTCTCTATGTCAAGATGAGCTAGACTATCTGCAAGAGCACTTCCGAATTCTTTCTGGGTTCTATGGTGTACTAAAACCAATGGATGGTATTACACCATATCGTTTGGAAATGTTATCGGTGTTTCCGGATGGAAGTAACTTATATGACTATTGGAACGATGCGCTCTATCGTGAACTCAATGATAATGTGATTATCAATCTAGCCTCAGAAGAATATTCACGCTGTATCAAAGACTTTCTTCAGGAAAATGATCGAATGATTCATATTGTCTTTGGCGAATTTAAGAATGGAAAGTTAATCACAAAAGCAACTAAGGCAAAGATGGCACGTGGAGATATGATTTGGTATATGGCACAAAATCATATCACTGATCCAGAAGATATCAAGAAATTTAATGAACATTATCGCTACGCAGAAGAACTCTCTGACGATACGCATTTTGTGTTCGTGAGTCAGGAGTAAACTAGAATGATTGTCATTGTTATCTTGATTGGTATTTGCTTACTCTATTTATGGATGATTCATCCTCAAAATCTCAAAGCTGAAAAATGGGAGGGTTTTCGCCATCGCTACTACGCCCATCGAGGTTTACATGATACGCAAAGTGATATTCCAGAAAATTCAATAGCTGCTTTTTTAAAAGCAGTAGAGAATGGATATGGAATTGAACTGGATGTTCAACTTACCAAAGATGGTAAGCCTGTTATCTTTCACGATGTAAAGACAGGAAGACTATTACGTGATGAAAAGGGTGCAGTTGTTAATAAAGTATTAACAGAACTCACGCTAGAAGAATTGCAGAGATATCACTTACTAACAAGCAAAGAACAAGTTCCTCTGTTTGAAGATGTATTGAAATTAGTCGATGGAAAAGTGCCCTTGATTGTAGAGCTGAAGGTAGCGAATTCATCGATGGATACAAGTGCTTTATGTAGTAAGTCTGATTTATTATTACAGAAGTATCATGGTTTATATTGTGTAGAATCATTTCATCCTGCTTGTGTAAATTGGTATCGTAAGAATCGTCCTGAGATTATTCGTGGACAACTTGCAGAACATCCAAACGCGCAAGCAAAAGGAAAAATGTATTTCGCGACGAGGATTATGCAGTATCTTTTAACAAACTTTATCACGCGACCAAACTTTATTGCGTATAACCATCACAACCGCCATAACCTTTCACGCATGTTGTGTCATCGTTTATTTAAAAATCCTGCGATTGCTTGGACAATCCGCTCCCAACAGGAGTTAGAAGATAATCGTAAGTACTTTGATTATTTTATTTTTGAACACTTTATACCAAATGTTGAATCAAGTTCCGAAGAACAGTAAATGTTTCGGAACTTTTCATTTGAACAAGGTTTTGAATAGAGAATAATATGATAAAATACTAACTATAAGGAGCTCCAATCCGGAATGAGTGATACGAGTAATTTTATTTTGAATTTATCAGTATTGTTTCGCAATACACAAAAATATTTTGATAAGATGCTGGCGCCATATGATATTGGTTCCGGCCAATTAACATTTTTATTGATTATCAATGAGAATGAAGGTATTACAATGCAGGACGTTACACGTATCAGTGAAGTGGATAAAGGTACCACAACAAAGAGTATTCAACGTCTCATTGAGCAGGGATATGTAAGTGCAGTACAAGATGAAAAAGACCATCGCGTGAAGCATTTACATACGACAGATAAAGCCTCCGCAATGATGACAGCCGTATATGATTTTAGAAATCAATGTCGTGCAGCACTAGCGAGTGGTGTTGATTTTGACCAGTTTGAAGAGATGCTAAACGTTGCCTGTGAAAACTCTCGTCATATTTTAACGAGTGAGCCAACTGCATTCCATACACTCAAAATTGGTGCTCTACAAAAAACAACAATTACAGATTACCCAGGAAAAGTAGCAGCGACAATCTATACAGCCGGATGTAATATGAAGTGTCCATTCTGTAATCAGAAAGATCTTGTGTTTATTCCAGAGAAATATCGCTATATCGCACCAGAGGAAATTCTTGCATACCTCAACCAACGTAGTGGTTTATTGGATGGTGTGGTTATCAGTGGTGGTGAGCCTTTATTACAAGAGGAGCTTATTCCATTTATTCGCCAGATTAAAGAACTTGGCTACGCAGTAAAATTAGATACGAATGGCACATACAATGAGAAGCTAGGAATATTATTGGAAGAAAACTTGTTAGATTTTGTGTCACTTGATATGAAGAATAGTGCCGAAAAATATCCATTAACATGTGGACTAAAATCAGATGTAGAATACAAGCATCCTATTACAGAAAGCGTACGCTTACTGCAAGAATATAATGTAGAACATGAATTTAAAACAACCGTTGTTAAAGAATTCCATACGGTTGAGGATTTGATAAAGATTGCCAAGTTTATTGGTAGTGAAGCGCATTATGTATTACAACAATTTATTTCTTCAGATACAGTCATTCAACCTGACCTGCATGCATATACTGCAGAAGAGATGGAAGAAATGAAGAGAGCAGTTGAACCATATGTGAAGACTGTAGAATTAAGATTAGCGAAGGAGGTGTAAGTGATGTATCGTGTAAAGAAAAGAGATGGTAGTACTGCAGCGTTTAACATCAAGAAGGTCGCAAGTGCGATTCGTAAAGCATTTGATGCATGTGATCGTGAATATACCGATAGCGTCATTGATTTAATTGCACTTCGTATTACAAGTGATTTTGAACCGAAGATTCAGAATAGTTTAATCGATGTAGAAAAGATTCAGGATAGTGCAGAGAAAGTATTAAGTGAATCTGGATATGCGGATGTATCAAAGGCATATATTCTCTATCGTAAACAGCGCGAGAATGTACGTAATATTACAAACACAACATTTGATTATCATTCTGTTGTGGACAATTATATCAATACAGGAAATCAACACAACAAAGGGAATACAACTTACTCTGTTGGTGGTTTGATTCTATCAAACTCTGCCTCCATCACCACCAATTATTGGTTGAGTGAAGTATATGATGAAGAGGTTGCCAATGCGCATCGTGATGGGGATATTCATATTCATGATTTGAATATGTTAACAGGTTGTAATGCAGGGTGGTCTTTAAAAGAGTTAATCCAACAAGGTTTAGGTGGAGTAGCGAAGCAGACTTCTTCCGCTCCTGCAAAGCATCTGATTACAATCTGCAATCAGATTGTAAACTTCTTTGGGATTATGCAAAATGAATGGGCAGGAGCGCAATCCTTCTCATCCTTTGATACGTATTTAGCTCCATTTGTACGCATGGATCATTTATCATTTGATGAAGTGAAGCAAAACATGCAGACATTGATTTATGGTTTAAATACACCATCTCGCTGGGGAACAATTTCTCCGTTTGCGAATCTCTGCTTTGACTGGACAGTTCCTGAAGATCTCGCAAAGCGTCCAGCAATTGTTGGTGGTGTTGAACAAGACTTTACATATGGTGATTGTCAGGATGAAATGGCACTCATTAATCGTGCCTTCCTGGAAGTTATCTTAGAAGGTGATGCGGAAGGAAATACATTATCTTTCCCAATTCCAACATATGCGATTACGAAGAAGTTTGATTGGAATGACGAGGATGCGAAGCTATTACTAGATGTAACTGTAAAGACAGGGCTTCCATATTTTGCAAATTTCATTAACGGTGACTTAAAGCAAAAGAATGCACGTAGCATCTTTAGTGGTACTCATTTTAACGCAAAGAAGCTATTTAAGAAGACTGGTGGCTTATTTGCGTATGGAGAGAATACAGGAACGATAGGGACTGTATCTATCAATATGGCTAGACTTGCCTATCTTGCAAAGGATGAAGAAGACTTTCTCAAACATCTAGATAAGGTATTAGACATCTCTGCTCGCTCTTTAAGTACAAAACGCCAAGTACTTGCGAGTCTTTTAGAGGCAGGATTGTATCCTTATACAAAACATTATCTTGGTAGCTTTGATAATCATTTCTCTTCAATTGGAATTGTAGGAATGAATGAAGCATGCATGAATGCAAAGTGGATCCAAAAGGGTTTAGAAACAGAAGAGGCACAGGAATTTGCAGAGAATGTACTCATGCACGTGCGTAAGCGCCTAAAGGAATATCAAGCAGACCATCATGAACTCTTTAGTATTGAAGCAGTAGCGGCAGGAGATATCTCTCATCGCTTTGCGCTAAAGGATCAAAAAGAATATCCTGATATGATGATTGCGATGCAAGGTGATACACCATACTATACAGGTAGTACAGAGTTACCAATTGATGGAAATGTAGATCTATTTACTCGCTTAGATATACAGAATCGTATGCAGGAAATCTATACTGGTGGAACTATCTTCAATGTACGTCTTGCGAAAAATGAGTATGACGCAAAAGGAATTGCAGTACTTTTAGAACGTATTATGGAAAACTATACAATTCCATATATCACACTCAATACATGTAATCGTGATTATCCAATTGAAGGATATCTCTATCAAGAGGCTGTTAACGAAAGATGAGTAAACTTCCACAATTAATCACGACAAAGAATTGTCCAAAGTGCAAACTTATCAAAGAATACATGTCACAAAGAAACTTTACATACGAAGTTTTAGAAGCAGAAAAGAATATGAAGCTTTGTAGAAATCTAGGTATTCTGATAGCACCGACGATGTTAGTCCATCATGAGGGCGAAATTGAACAACTCATCGGTTTTGAGGCAATTCAGAAGTTTGTTGATAAATATGACAAGTAGTATAAAAGCCAAGAATATTCTTGGTTTTTTTGTGAAAAAATGTGAGAAGAATCGCTGACGATGCGAAATGAAACGATAGATGTTACAATACTTGGTATGAAAAAGAGGAAAGTTGACTTTAAAAGGTTAATATTAGTGCTAGTCGCTGCTGCGATGTTGTTTGTGGCAGTGGGTAGTGTCTTGTTATATGGATTCTCTTTCGTCTATGACGCATTCCGTAGAATGACTACAGGTATAACCTTATCAATTGATGAATCAAAGTTAAATGTGGAATATGGTTCTACGTTTGATCCAAAGGAGATTATTTTAGACTCTGTCGGGGATTTAGAAGTTGAAGGTACGGTAAATACAAATCAGGTAGGTAGTTATCCGATTGTATACCGCTTAAAAGACAAAGATGTTCAAAAGGAATTTAAATACAATGTTACGGTAGAAGACCATATAGCTCCAAGTATTACACTTGCGGATACTGCAGTTGCGGTAAATCGTGGAGAAAGTTTTCAGGCTTCATCGGTTGTGCGCGCTGTAAGCGATCCTGTTGATGGAAACTTATCATATAGTAACGAACTATCCAATGGAACCTATACAATCAGTGGAACAGTAGATACAAATACGATGGGTACATACCCTGTAACTGTCACTGCAAAGGATAAGAACGGCTTAGAAACAAGCAGTATTTCATATGTGACGGTTGTAGACCCTTCAATCAGTACACCGTATATGATTCGTGTCAATCGTGTATTCAATACCGTAACAATTTATGCATATGATCAAACAACAGGTAGTTGTTCGATCCCTGTTAAGGCAATGTTATGTTCTGTGGGACCAGAAACACCAGCAGGTGTGTTCCATACCTTTAACCGTAGCCGTTGGCGTCCATTGTATGGTGATGTATATGGTCAATATGTAACAGATATCGTAAATGATATTTTATTCCACTCTGTTCCCTACTTTACACAGAATCCAAGTGATTTAGAGTACGAAGAGTTTAATAAGTTGGGAACATCAGCTTCACTAGGTTGTGTACGTCTATCGGTGAAAGACGTAAAGTGGATTTATGATTACTGTCCATTAGGTGTAACGGTTGAAATCTATGATGATGCAGAAAATCCTGGACCACTAGGGTTACCTGAGCAGACTAAGATTGATGTAACAAATCCAAATCGTGGTTGGGACCCAACTGATCCAGATCCAAGTAACCCTTGGTTATCACTAACAAATTAAAATGAACCCTGTAATGTTTGATAACAACTTTATGGGGTTTTCTTATATAATAATTGTATCTAGTTTTAGATAGTGGGGAGGTAAGGATGAGTGGACGCAAGATTTTAATTATCGGAGGTACTGGTGTTATTTCTTCAGCTGTACTAGGAATGCTAGCGAAAAGTCGTGATACAGAACTATATGTTATCAATCGTGGACATCGTCCATTACCTGTAATAGCAAACCGTATTATCTGTGACGCCAATGATACAGCTGAGATGCAAAAGATTATTGGCAATACTGTATTTGATGCGGTCATTGACTTCGTGGTCTATACACCAGACCAAGCAAGAGATCGCGTGTATCTATTCCAAAACCATACAAGACAATATATTTTCATCTCTACTGTCGTTGTATTCAATCATGAAAATAACTTTATCTTGAATGAAGACTCTGTACAGAAGAATCGATTGTCAAAGTATGGAAGAGATAAGGCGGCCTGTGAAGATGTATTCAACCAAGCTGCGAAGAAGGGCTTTCCAATCACAATCGTAAGACCTTCACAGACATATGGCTTTGACCGTTTCCCACTCAGTGTAAAGGGTAAGAATTGCTGGAGTGTCGTATCTAGAATTCTGAATGATAAACCAGTGATTATTCATGGTGATGGCCAATCCATCTGGCATATGATGCATAGCTATGACTTTGCGTATAACTTTATTCAACTGATTGGAAATATGAATGCAATCAATCGTTCTATTAATCTCGTTAATCCAGAGATTGTAACTTGGGATATGATTTACGATTCATTAGGAAAGGCTTTAAATCGTAAGGTACAGAAAGTACATATCGCATCTGAAACACTTGCGATGAGCACAAAGTATCCTCTTTCAGAACAGATTGCTGGAGATAAACAATTCTCTAATCTGTATACAGATATCGTAAGAGATACATTAATTCCTGATTTTAAATGCTTAATCAATTTAGATAAGGGTATTGAACTTTATACACAATACATCTGGGAACATAGTGAATCAAGAATTGAAGATCCTGACTTTGACGTATGGTGTGATCAGGTGGTGAATGATTACCATGCCTATATGGGTAGATTCAATGCAAAATTCTAAACGTAGAGAAATCTACGTTTTTTTCTTGAGATAGTATTTCTTGACATATACCCTATGGGGGTATATAACAGATATGTAAAACGGAGGTGTGTTAGATGCATCAATGTGAAGTAAGACATAAAAAAAGAACTGCTGATGAGCAGAAGAAGCTTGTGACAAGATTAAAGCGGATTGAAGGTCAGGTACGTGGAATACAGAAGATGGTCGAGGATGATTTATACTGTCCAGATATCTTGGTTCAGGTATCTGCTGTTACAAGTGCCTTAAATAGTTTTAATAAAGAATTATTGGCATGCCACATTCGTGGCTGTGTCGCAACAGATATTCGACAAGGAAAAGATGAGTCAATTGATGAACTCGTAACAGTACTTCAGAAGTTAATGAAGTAATTAGAAATGAGGTTTTATGGAAAAATATATTGTAGAAGGTATGACTTGTGCGTCTTGCCAAGCCAGAGTTGAAAAAGCTGTATCCAAGGTAGATGGTGTACAATCCTGTGCAGTCAGTCTACTAACAAATTCCATGGGAGTTGAAGGTAACGCAGATCCAAATGCGGTTATAAAAGCTGTCGAGAATGCGGGTTACAGTGCAAAGTTACAGTCAGAGACTAATATTGAAAAAGAAAATACAGCTAGTGTTTCTGCAGAAGAGGAAGCTTTACAGGATCATGAGACACCGAAGTTAAAGAAGCGTCTATGGTATTCACTAGGCTACTTAGTGATCCTAATGTATATCACGATGGGTCATGGCATGTTAGGCTTGCCATTACCATCCTTCTTAAATCACAATCATATTGGTTTAGGTTTAACACAGATGTTTCTAACATTAATTGTGATGATTATCAATAAGAAGTTCTTTATCAGTGGATTTAAGTCATTCATGCATGGTTCTCCAAACATGGACACATTAGTTGCATTAGGTTCTTCTGTATCATTTGTTTGGTCAGTATACGTGTTGTTTGTGATGACAGTGCAGATTACAAACGGTGTGGAGAACATGGAATTGATGCCACTCTATCACAATCAGTTATATTTTGAATCTGCCGCAATGATACTGGTATTTATCACAATTGGTAAGATGCTAGAAGCGATGTCGAAGGGTAAGACAACAGATGCGCTAAAGAGTTTAATGAAATTAGCACCTAAGAAGGCAACGGTCATTCGTGATGGTGTTGAAACAATCGTTAATATCGATGAAGTGAAATTAGATGATATCTTCGTTGTAAAACCAGGTGAAAGTATTCCGGTAGATGGTGTGATAATTTCAGGCGATAGTTCCATCAATGAATCCGCTTTAACAGGTGAATCGGTACCAGTGGATAAGAGTGTCAATGATACGATTAGTGCAGGTACATTAAATATTTCTGGATATTTACAAGCGAAGGCTACGCATGTTGGAAAAGATACGACACTTTCTAAGATCATTCAGATGGTTAGTGATGCGGCTGCCACAAAGGCTCCGATTGCTAAGATAGCTGATCAAATCTCTGCAGTATTCGTGCCTGCGGTCATTGCCATTTCCATTATTGTAATGATTGGTTGGTTACTTGCTGGAGCTAGCTTTGTATATGCACTTGAACGTGCAATCTCGGTACTCGTTATTTCCTGTCCATGTGCATTAGGACTAGCAACACCAGTCGCCATCATGGTGGGAAATGGAATTGGCTTCAAACATGGTATCTTATTTAAGACTTCTGAAGCTCTAGAAGAAATGGGCAAGATGAATATTATCGCACTCGATAAGACGGGAACGATTACAACTGGACAACCAACAGTAAAAGATATCTATCCAATTGGAGATATGAGTAAAAATGATTTACTTCAAATCGCATATTCTGTTGAACAGAAATCCGAGCATCCATTTGCCAAAGCAATCATTGCGAAAGCACAACAAGAAAATATTCAAGCATTACCAACAGAACAGTTCAAGAATGTTGTTGGTAGTGGTATCGAAGCGACACTCAACAATCATCTGATGCAAGCAGGATCAATGAGTTATATACGTACAATCACAGATATATCTCAAGACATCCAAGCAAAAGCAGATGCATATGCAAGTGAAGGTAAGACACCATTATTCTTTGCACAAGATGGGAAACTCATAGGTATGATTACCGCTGCAGATACAATCAAGGAAGATTCATTCGACGCAATTACAAAGCTAAAACAACTAGGTATGCAGGTAGTTATGTTAACGGGTGATAATGAGCGTACTGCTAGTGCGATTGCGAAGGTTGCAGGTGTTGACCGCGTTGTGGCTGGTGTAAAACCAGATGGAAAAGAAGCAGTTATCAAAGAACTGCAGAAACAAGGAAAAGTTGCGATGGTTGGTGATGGTATCAACGATGCACCAGCACTGACAAAAGCAGATATTGGTATTGCGATTGGTGCAGGTACTGATGTCGCAATTGATTCTGCAGATATCGTATTGTCTAACTCTACATTAACAGATGTTGTTAGAGCTGTTAGACTGAGTCGAGCAACACTGCGTAATGTCAAAGAGAATCTATTCTGGGCATTCTTCTACAACTTGATTTGTATTCCATTAGCAGCTGGTTTATTTGGCTTATCAATGAATCCAATGTTTGGTGCTGCAGCGATGGCTTTATCAAGTGTTACAGTATGCATGAATGCTTTAAGATTAAATTTATTTAAGATTGATAAAGATATTGAAGAAAAACATATTCAAAGAGAAAAACATATAGAAAGAAAAGAGGAAAAACAAATGGAAAAGAAGATTATGATTGAAGGTATGGTGTGTGGTCATTGTGAAAAGGCTGTAAAGAATGCACTAGAAAAGATTGATGGTGTATCATCTGCCGAAGTATCACATGTTAGTAAGCAGGCTATCGTAACATTAAATAAAGAAGTATCTAATGAAGAGTTACGTAAAGCTGTTGAAGCAGAAGATTATACAGTTACAGGAATTGAGTAACAACTAGATATCGATGATATTCATCGATATCTTTTTCGGTTAGTTTTATCAAACCATGCATACAAGAAAGAATGTCAAAAAATGGCATTCTTTTTTATACTTTCAAAGGATTTTGTAGTACTATGTTATCTTGTGAAAAAACTAATTAAATATTAAAATGTATAAAAATAAACAACAAGGAGTAAATATGTACGAAATTTTCGAGACCAAAGAACGGTTGAGTGCAGATAACACCTTGGAAGCCCAAAAAGTACGTGATACATTAAAAGATCATCGTGTATATCTCATTAATTTAATGGCTTCGCCAGGTGCAGGTAAGACAACAACACTCGTCAGAATGATAGAGGAGTTAAAGAACGATTACCGCGTAGGTGTGATGGAAGCGGACGTCGATTCTGATGTGGACGCAAAGGCAATTTCTAAACTAGGAGTTAAAGTCATCCAGCTACATACAGGTGGTAGTTGTCATATGACAGCGGATATGACTGCCCGCGGAATGGAAAGACTTAATATTGAAGATTTAGATGTTGTGATTTTGGAGAATATCGGTAACTTGGTATGTCCAGCCGAGTTTGATACTGGTGCGAATTTAAAATTAGTTATTCTAAGTATTCCAGAGGGTGATGATAAGCCACTAAAATATCCACTCATGTTTCAGGTGGGAGATATCCTACTCTTCAATAAAATTGATACAAAGGCTATCTTTGATTTTGATGAAGAGCGCTGTAAGGACCATGTACGTAAGCTAAATCCAAATATGGAATTCTATCCAATCAGCGCAAAGACTGGTGAAGGATTTGATGACATGATGACTGCGATACGCAAACGTATCGAAGTGTGGAGGAATGCTGAATGAAAATCATTGAACTCCATAAGAGTATTACTGCATCAAATGACATGGATGCAGATGCACTACGTGCACAAATGAAAAAACAGGGAACACTGCTTATCAACCTAATGAGTTCTCCTGGCTCTGGTAAGACCACACTTTTAAGTTCAACGATACAGATGTTAACTGATATTAAGATTGCAGTTTTAGAAGCTGATATTGAATCGGCAGTCGATGCAGAAAGAATCGAACAGTTAGGTGCTGTAGCAGTACAGGTACATACAGATGGTATGTGTCATATGGATGCAGGGATGACAAAGACAGGTATTGATGCGATGAAGGAGCACGCTATCGATTTAGCATTCTTGGAGAATGTGGGAAATCTAATTTGTCCTGCAGAATATGATACAGGTGCTGGAAAGAATGTCATGATTCTAAGTGTGACAGAAGGTGATGACAAACCTCTCAAATATCCATTGATGTTTGAAAAGAGTGATGCCCTAGTCATCAGTAAGATTGATGCGCTACCATATTTTGATTTTGATTTAGAAACATGTATCAAACGTGTAAAGCGTTTGAATCCAAATATTCAGATATTTCCAGTGAGTGCTAAAACCAAAGAGGGAATGCAAGAGTGGTTAAACTGGTTACAACAAGAAGTAACTGAGTGGAAAGAGAGATAATAATTATGACAACTGCCCCAAAGAAAAGAATGACGAATGAACGTGACTTCATTCCAGATCCAAATTATGTAGCAGCAGATCCAGAAAAGGAAAAACTATTACTAGACCTTGCATGCATGATTACCAACCGTATCAAGGCAAAGTTAACACATTCTGTTAAAACAGAAGATCCAGAATACTGGATGTTAGATGAACTACTTACAAAAGAAGAAGTAAAGTTCATGTTATCGTTCAAGAAGACTCGTGTTGGATATAAACCAGAAGTTCTAGCGAAGAAAAATAATATGACGCTAGAAGAAACACAGAAGATGATTGACCATCTCTGTTGGATTGGTTTGATTGAGATGAACCGTGAAAATCCAGAGAACGAGAAACAGTATAATGTGCCTATTTTTGTTCCAGGTTCTGCTGAGTTTATGATGATGAATGATGAACTAACAGAAGCACATCCAAACCTTGCGACATTCTTTAACTTAATGACACAGATGCCACTAGAACCTGTAACACCGATGGTTCCACTTGGTGGAGGCGGTATTGGTATGCATGTGATTCCTGTAGAAAAGGCAATTGAACATGTAAACCAATCTGTATCTGTAGAACACTTGAGTCACTGGTTAGATAAGTATGATAAGTATGCAATTAGTCAATGTACCTGCCGTCGCCAACAAGAGATGCGCGGTGAAGGCTCTGGTGAAATCAATGGTGAATTCTGTATTGGTGTTGGAGACATGGCTGAATATCAGGTTGATCGTGGTAGAGCACGTTATGTTTCCTATGACGAAGTCTTAGACATTTTGAAACGTGGTGAACGTCATGGATTTGTACATCAAATTACGAATATTGATGGTGAAGGTAAGATTGTAGGTATCTGTAACTGTGCACCTGGTGTATGTAATGCGTTACGTACATCGCAGTTATACAACACACCAAACTTATCGCGTTCTGCATATCGTGCACATGTTGAGAAAGAAAAATGTGTTGCCTGTGGTAAGTGCGTGGAAGTTTGCCCAGTTGGGGCTGCGAAGCTTGGGCAGAAGTTATGTACAAGTTTAGGCGCAATCAAATATCCAACAACATTACTCCCAGATGAGACAGAATGGGGCGAAGATCATTGGAATCCAGATTATCGTGAAACTTCTAAGATTAACTGCTATGACACAGGTACTGCGCCATGTAAGACAGCTTGTCCTGCTCACTTAGCAGTACAAGGATATGTAAAGATGGCTTCTGAAGGAAGATTCATGGATGCCCTTAAACTAATCAAGCAAGATAATCCATTCCCTGCGGTATGTGGTGCAATCTGTAATCGTCGTTGTGAAGATGCATGTACACGTGGTAAGGTTGACCAACCTATCGCAATTGATGAAATCAAGAAGTACATTGCGGCACAAGAATTAAATGCAGAGACACGTTTCGTTCCTTTATGCGAAAAGGATGATGGAGGAATGTGGTCTGATGAATATAAGATAGCGATTATCGGTGCTGGTCCTGCTGGTCTTTCTGCAGCGTATTATCTACGCATGCATGGATACCCTGTAACAGTATTTGAAAAGGAAAGCCGTGCAGGAGGTATGTTGCTGAATGGTATTCCATCTTTCCGCTTAGAAAAAGATATTATCGAAGCTGAAATTGATGTCCTACGCCAGATGGGTGTTGTGTTTAAATATAATATCGAAATTGGTAAGGATACTACAATTCCTGCATTACGTAGTGAAGGCTATAAAGCATTCTACATTGCGATTGGTGCCCAAGGTGGACGTAAGACGGGTGTTCCTGGTGAAGACGCAAATGGTGTTCAAACAGGTGTAGAGTTCTTGCGTAAGGCAAATAATGAAGCTTTAAGACATGGATTAGAAGGTGATGTAGTCGTCATCGGTGGTGGTAATGTTGCGGTTGACGTTGCACGTACTGCTGTTCGTTTAACAGAAGGCAAAGTTACAATGTTATGTCTTGAGTCTGAAAAGGAAATGCCTGCCGCTGCTGATGAAGTGCTAGAAGCCAAGGAAGAAGATATTTCTGTTATGAATGGTTGGGGACCAAAGGAAATCTTAACTGAAAATGGAAATGTCACAGCTGTTGTATTTAAGAAGTGCTTATCTGTGAAGGATGCGGATGGTAAGTTTAATCCTCAATATGATGAAAACGAAACTATCACAGTTCCATGCAAGAATGTATTATTATCCATTGGACAATCGATTGAATGGGGTAAGCTCTTAGAAGGTACAAAAGTTGAACTTAACCGCAACAATACTGCTAAGGCTGACCCAGTCACATTACAAACTGCTGATCCAGATATCTTTGTGGGTGGTGATGTATATACAGGTCCAAGATTTGCGATTGATGCGATTGCGGCTGGTAGAATCGTAGAGGATTCCATTAATCGTTTCGTTCATCCAGGACAATCTATGACAATCAACCGTGACTTACGTCATTTCATTGAATTAAATAAGGATGATGTTGTATTAGAAGAGTTTGATACAGCCAAGCGTCAAATTCCTGGACATAAACAAGGAAATCCAAAGGCTACATTCAACGATATGCGTTTGGCATTTACAGATGAACAAGTCCGTACAGAAGCAAAACGTTGTTTAGGCTGCGGCGCAACATTTGTGGATCTTAATAAGTGTATTGGTTGTGGTCTATGTACAACACGTTGTGAATTCGATGCGATTCACTTACAAAGAGATTTACCAGACGCTTCTAGAATGTATCGTTGTGAAGATAAGATTAAGGCTGTTCTTCCTTACGCTGCAAAACGTAAACTAAAGATATTGTTTAAGAAGAAGAGTGCAAACCATGCATGAGATGGGAATTGTTACACACCTTGCAAAATCTTTAAGCGAAATGGCAGAGGAAAATAAGGTCACAAAATATGGTTCCGTAACCCTTGAGGTTGGCGAAGTATCGGGTATTATGACGGATTACTTCGTAGATTGCTGGAATTATTTCAAAGTAAAATATCCTCTATTACTAGAGTGTGAATTAAAACTTGAGACAATTCCTGCCGTGACATTTTGTGAATCGTGTAAACAAGAATATGAGACAGTAAAACATGGAAGAATATGTCCATACTGCGGTAGTGAAGAGACATACCTTGTAAAAGGTGATGAATGCGTTATTAAAGAAGTTGAAGCAGAAACAGAAGAGTAGAAAATCAAAATCTACTCTTCTTTTTTAGATGAATTGTTATATAATGAACGATATTCTTTGAAGGGAGGGATACGTGATGAGAAAAAGTATGGTAGAGGGAAACCCTTTAAAACTAATATTAAAATTTGCGATTCCACTCTTATTAGGAAATCTATTCCAACAAACATATAATGTGGCAGATGCCGCAATTGTAGGACAAACACTAGGCCCAGAAGCGTTAGCGGCTGTTGGTGCAACTAGCAGTGTCCAGTTTTTGGTATTGGGATTTTGTATTGGCACAATGGCAGGGTTTGCGGTACCGATTGCCCAACGCTTTGGCGCAAATGATCCAAAGGGAATGCAGAGATTTGAATATCAAGGTTGTATTTGGACATTTATTATTGCGGTGATTTTAACTGCCGCAACTTGTTTCTTTTGTCCATTAATCTTGGATTTATTGCGAGTACCAGCTGAAATCTATCAGGACACATACAACTATATTATTGTTATTTTTATTGGCATACCATTTACACTTTTATATAACTATTTATCGAGTATCTTACGTGCAATTGGTGACTCTAAAACACCATTTATCTTCCTAGCAATTTCTGCTGTACTGAATATCTTTTTGGATATCTTCTGTATTATTAACTTGAAGTGGGGTGTTGCAGGAGCAGCGATTGCGACTGTATTCTCACAAGCTGTATCAGCTGTTCTATGCTTGATTTTAATTGTGATGAAATTTCCAACCTTGCATATTCATTCAGAAGAAAGAAAGTTCGATCCAGAACTATCAAAACGACTATTGATAATGGGAATTCCGATGGGTTTACAATATTCAATCACAGCCATCGGTTCAATGATTATGCAATCGGCAAATAACTCTCTAGGAACAGTGTATGTTTCTGCCTTTACTGCTGGTGTCAAGATTAAGCAGTTCTTATTATGTCCATTTGATGCCTTAGCTACTGCTGTTTCTACCTTTGTCTCACAAAACTATGGTGCAAAGAAGGAAGACCGTATCAAAGAAGGTTTGCGCAAGGGTACATATGTTGGTGTTGCATATGGAGCACTTGCAGGAATCTTCATGATTCTTTTTGGTAAAGTACTCAGTACTTTATTTATTACAGGTGATGAAACAGTACTATCTGCGGCAGATTTATATCTAAGAAGAATGGGATATGCTTGGTGGTTATTAGGTATCTTGAATGTTGTACGTATGAGCATTCAAGGATTAGGATATGCGATGCGTGCAATCTATTGTGGTGTTGTTGAGATGATTTGCCGTACAGCGGTCTGTGTATTTTTAGTAGCAGACTTTGGATTCAATGCGATTACGTGGGCTGATCAAAGTGCATGGCTTGGAGCGGTACTCTATCTAATACCAGTAACGATTATCACGATGCGTGATATCTCGGAACAGATTCACAATGAAGTTAATGCAGATATTTTAATGAAGTAAAAAAAGATCACATGAAAATAGTGCGGAAACAATAAACATTAAATTTAAAAATGAAATAAGCATAGTATTTTATTCTTTAAATTAGCAGATTATTGAGGTATCGTTTATTTTCATAGATGATCTTTTTTAGTGAATTGCTGGTTTAATTTCTTGTGAAGAATTATACCTCTTCCGTCCCGAAGGTATAGTATTTAATTGATTTTTTAATACAAACTGTTGATAAAACAGTTCCAATCACAGGAAAAAGGAAAAAGTATATGTTTTCAATCAGATTACAGTTTTTAATCATCATTTTAGTAGGAATAGCACTTGTTAAATAAATAGGTATGATATAGATGAAAATACTACGAATAAAAGTATTAAAAATTTTATCAGGTCGATCTCGTAATTCTAGTAATTCCACCATAATTGGATTAATAGCTTCCGATCGTAGTCCTATAAAATCAAGACAAATAATTAATAGAAATATTATACCCATTGAGTATACTGCTACCAGAAGCAATAAGAAATTCATTATATGAAGCGAAAGGTGATTTAGGTAAAGACAATATACATTAAAAACTATTAAAAACGGAGTAATAACAAGAGACTTCAAATTCAGATTTTTTGCAATATAAAATACTGTTAAAGGTAAAGGTTTTAAAAGCGAATAATACATTTTGCCATTTCGAATATCAATAGATATAGTATCAATGGCTTCCGAAAATAAAATTGAATAGATATTATTAATGAGAAAACTATATACAAGAGCATCTGGGAGTTGTTGTAACCAGCAAAAAGGAAAACAGTTCCTCCTAATAAAAGGTATACAAAGATAGTAGAAAGATACATGCCTAAATCGGCAAGCATCCAGCTTGCTAAGTTAGCCTTATAAACGGTGGCTTTTTTCCATGAGAATCGTAAGCACGATACAATATATTGAAACATATTACACTCCGCAACTTTGATATTTTTTTATTCCATCTCCCCAAATAAATATGGAGATGATTAAAAAAATTATGATATAAATAAGTGGAATTATGAACATAAATGGCTCAATTAAGAAATTGGAATCGGTAATAATTTTTGTTGGTATATAACTAATATATGGGAATGGTGTCAGTAAAAGTATTTTTTGAATTGATTTGAGAGTTAAGTCGAAAGGGAATAATGATCCGGATAAAACGTAAGATATGAATGAAATAAATGCTTTTAACCCCCATATTTCTGTGAAATAGAAAGCGGATAATCCAATTAGGATAGAAATCAAAATACTAATCGAACATGCATATAGTAAGAATGGAATAGCTTTTAGCATGCATGCAAGTATATTAGAAGTTCCCAATGCAAATATACTTACTGTAAAAATCGGGATATATACGCAAATAATGCGGACAGCCATTTTTGCTAGAGCTTTGAAAATAACTAGTATAAAGTAACATTTTGGTAAGAGCAGCTTTTGACCTAAACCATTCCCTTTGATATCTTTTGCAATTTCTCTAGATACATCCATGGTAATTACCACGTAGGTTAAATTAGAGATAATAACATATAGGATTATCCCGCTATTGGTATATGCTTTAATATCAGTAGTTGACATAATACTGATGATAAAAAAGCAATTAATCGCAATTGGAAAAAGTACAGATCCCAGTACTTCTCCAATGAAATAGAGAGGATACGAGACATATTGTTTGAATGCATTCTTCAGCAAACTTGTAATCACTATTTACTCCTTCTATATAATTCCTCTATTACCTCATTCAAGTCCATATCAACTAAATTAATTTCTTTTAATCTATCAGAAGGTATTTTTCCTATGGTTTCTATGAATTTTTGGTTATCTTGTTGTATTTCTACTTGTTTTATAGTTTCATCATCCATCTTAAATTCTAAAAATTTTTTTGGCTTAACAATCATATATAATTCACTAATTGTACCTAGGAATAATTGCTTGCCCTCGTTGAGAATCAATATATTGTCACTGAGTTCTTTGATATCATCAATATTATGACTGGTTAGAATCAAAGATGCATTATTTTGTTTAACATATTCTTTCAGAAATGAACGAACGGAGCATTGAGTCGAATAATCTAAGCCTATCGTTGGTTCGTCTAAAAAGATGATTGTTGGAGTATGTAAAAAAGCAATAAGTAAATCGCCCTTCATCCTCTCGCCTAAAGATAATGTTCTTACTTGTTGTTTTAATTGGGTAGTAAGTCCAAGCTTAGATGAGAGTGAGGAAATGCGAATGTCCGCAGTTTCTCTATTGATCCCGTATACAGAAGCCATAAACAGCGCATTATCATATATGGAAATATCTTCGTCCATTTGACTTTTTTGTCCCATAATAATTGCTACGGAATTTCTATATGATTTAGTTCTCTTAAAAGGGTTGATTCCCGTTACTTCTACCTCACCACTATCAGGAACCATAATTCCTGACAATATTTTGATAAGCGTTGTTTTACCTGCACCGTTTTTCCCTATAATTCCTAATATTTCACCATGGGAAACAGAAAAAGTGATATTTGCAAGAGCGATAGTAGATCTGCAATCACTAAAAATCCTAGAATGATTGTATTTTTTATTAATATTATTGCATGTAATACTCTTTGTTAACTCTTGCATTGTAGTATAGTACCTCCATGTGCTTGAACATATTTGGTGATAGATATAGATAATGAAAATGTTGTGAGTTGATTATGGGAATGTTGATTTTAAAATACGATGGTTATCACCTTTCAATACAGATAAACATTTATATTTGTTGCAATTATTATACATCATATTTCAATGATAGAATCCATAAGTTAATGAAGCGAGGTGAATGCTGGATTTATGGGCGATAATACCATTCAATACTTATGCATATATAATTGAAATATAGCTTACTCATAAAAAAAGGGAAGAACCTTCCGGAACTTCCCTTTTGTTTATGGTGGTCTCTGAGGGGCTCGAACCCTCGACCCACTGATTAAGAGTCAGTTGCTCTACCAACTGAGCTAAGAAACCATCTCGCTTAACGCTTTATGATTATATAATTTAAATTTTATCTTTGCAAGAGGTTTTTAAGATAAATTTCTTTCGTTTGACTTTTTTTCGCAATTTTACAGAAAAAATTAAAAATGACTTGCTTGTGACGTTGCGTGATAAACTATCATTATTATGAGGTGAGAGATATGCGCGATACTATCGAAAGAAATAAACAAAAAATGTATTCGACAGGTGAGATTGCGAAATTATGTGGTATTACTGTTCGTACTGTTCAATATTATGATCAACGAGGACTACTAATTCCTACTGAACTAAGTGAAGGTGGTAGACGTATGTATACTTCCGAGGATGTAGAAAAATTAAGATTATTAATTTATTTGCGTTCTCTAGGATTATCAATTGATGATATTGCCAGTATTTATCAGCAAGACAATGGTGAGAATATAATTAAGGCTTTAATTGATGAACGTATATTTGCGATAGAGAAAGAAGTTGAGGAACAAAAAATAAAACTTCAAGATGCGAAATCTTTTCGTGAACAATTAAAGGCGCTACCAGTGATAACACCAGCATCAATGCCAAATATTGCGTATATTTTGAAACGGAAAGAACGATTGAAACATTACCGGATACAGCTTTTCATTATTGGAATTATGGTTGGAATCATACAAGGTGCATCTTTTATGTATTCGCTATTTAGCAGAAAGTGGTGGATATATCTTGTTGTTGAGGTATTGATAATTATTTTTGGATCAATTTTATTCAAAAAATATATGAATATTGTTGCCTATATCTGTCCTGAATGTCATACCGTTTTTAGGCCAAATGGAAAAGAGGTTTTATGGGCGAGACACACGTATCATACTAGAAGGTTGACGTGTCCATGTTGTAATAAAAAAGTGTTCTGTGTAGAAACCTTACGGGAGGAAGACTTATGATTGAAATTAAAAATTTAACGAAGAAGTATGATGGGAAAGTTGCTGTAGAACACCTATCTTTATCTATTTCTGATGGAGATATCTATGGTTTTATTGGGGCTAATGGTGCAGGGAAAACTTCTACCATAAAAGCAATCGTTGGTATTCATGGCTTTGATGAAGGTGATATTTTAATAAATGGTCATTCTATTCAAAGTGAGCCAATCTTATGTAAACAACAAGTGGCATATATACCAGATAATCCTGATTTATATGAGCATTTAACGGGGTATCAATTCATTAACTTTATCGCTGATTTGTATCATGTGTCTTCTGAAGATAGAAAAAATCGCATACAAACATATGGGAATCTTTTCGAAATGACAGATTCCCTGGGAAATATGATTTCTTCATATTCACATGGGATGAAACAGCGTACTGCAATTATTGCGGCTCTTATACATGAACCGAAGATATTAATCTTAGATGAACCATTTGTAGGGTTGGATCCAAAAGCTACATTTGAACTCAAGAATATTATGAAAGAAATGACACAGAAAGGATGTACAATTTTCTTCTCAACGCATGTTTTAGATGTAGCAGAGAAACTCTGTAATAAAATTGCTATTATCCATAAAGGAAAACTTGTTACATGTGGTAATACGGATGCCGTAAAGGGAACAAAGTCATTGGAAGAGTTCTTTATGGAGGTGGATGCATAATGAATCAAATCATTCATTTATCAAAAGCAAAACTCTTAAATACACTACCCATAAATGATTTTTGCGGAAACAATAAACAAAAACGTAATATAGCTGTATTATTCGTTGTTTTTATTGTCTATATGGCAATAAATATGGGAGCATTTTCTGTCACAACAACAATGAACTTGATACATGCAGGACTTGTGGAATATGTGTATGCAAGCTTGTTGTCGCTAACGAGTGTCGCTTTAATAACATTATTATTGTTTACGTTGAATGCATTATTGTTTGAGGGTAATGATTATGACATGTTGCAGTCACTGCCAGTTTCTAAAAGAGATATTATCGCAAGTAAACTATTGATTGTTTATATCTTTGCGTTTTGTTTCACCTGTGGAATGATGTTACCAGGTATGGTGGTACATGTACTTATTACACATGCATACTTACAGCTTGCATTCGGTATTCTCTCTCTTGTGTTTGTTCCGGTAATACCGATAGGAATTGCAATTATCTTTAGTGTGGGCATTCTTTATGTAGCATCTTTTGCTAAACATACAACAGTATTAAAAGTACTATTATCTGTTTTATTGTTTATTGGTTTGATGGTAGGAATCTTTCTGCTTCAAAGTGCCGGCGGTTTATCTACTATGACAGGATTACAAATGATACAGATATACCCACTATCTTTGATCTTTTTGAAGTCTAACCTATTATATGCATGCATATCAATCGTCGTTTCTGTATTAATCTTCTATATGCTTACATGGAAATATGAAGTTCTGCATAAGCTTTCCACAAAACGTAGAGTTATATATCATGATGCAACTTTTAAGCATCATTCAGCATTCCATGCGTTATATCAAAAAGAATTGAAACGTTTTTTTGGCTCGTATTTAGCAGTAATCAATCAGGGGTTTGGTGTCATTATGTTAGTAATAGGGAGTGTATTGTTGGTGTTTGTGCCACCAACAATGCTGTTTTCTATGTTGAAAGTGTCGCAAATCCCTGCAAATGTGGTGGATTATATTCCGCTTGTGATTGCAGGGATGCTGGCATTTACATTCCCTTCAGCTTCTTCCTTATCATTAGAAGGGAAGAATTTATGGATTATTCAAACTGCTCCAATCAAGATGAAAGATATTATATTTAGTAAGATATCGGTAACATTATCTTTACATCTAATAGGATATGTTTGCGCAATCATCGCAGTATTCTTACGATTTTCGCTATCAGTCGAACAGATGATTGCGGTGTTACTTATTCCGTTAGTATATTCTTTCTTTACTGCAATCTTGGGATTTGCGCTAGACTATCGATTTGCGAATTATAGTTGGGACAATGAAATTGTTCCAATTAAGCAAAATTTACAGGTTGGCTTAACGATGTTGACTAGTTTATTTATGGTTGGATTACCGATACTACTTTCAACTGGTTTAGTCATAAATCTTTATTTCGCAATGTATCTGGTAGCGAGTATTCTATTCATTGTAAGTGTGATTCTATTTCTACTTTTGAGTAGAATTCGTACATTATCCTAGTTCAATTCCATTGCATATTAGTTTAGAACCACATTCTGTATAGTCGATATTAAATTGACGTTGGTATCTCTGTTCCTCTGGTATGTGGTTATTAAATTGGTCGACGAGTATGTAGGTGGGCTTTCTTCCTTGGTGTTGTAAACCGGAATTTAACTTTAAAAAAATATTGATATTTGGAGCTAAAGAGACTATATTGAAGTAAATATCCGTAAAAAATAAAATAATACGGATGATTACTAAAAAAGAGGGTGATGAGATTGCTTTATTCCTATAGAGAATGTATCGATCAGTATGGAACTGATTACAAAATAAAAAAGGCGCTAGAAAATGGTCTGCTATATAAACTGACAGCTGGCATCTATTCAGATAAGAAAAGCGTTTCAGATGCTGCAATTATACAGAAAAAATATCCCAATACGGTATTCACGATGAATAGTGCGTTCTACTATCATGGGCTTACTGATACGGTACCATCTTTTTATTATTTGGCTACAGATAAGGATGCTACCAAAATCAGAGATAAGAGAATTAAGCAGATATACGATAATAATGACAGTTTGAAACTTGGAGCTGAGGTAAAAGAATATAACGGATCAGATATCTTGATTTTTTCAAAAGAGAGACTGCTTGTAGAATTGATTCGTTACAAGAACAGCTTACCTTTTGATTATTACAAAGAGATTATTGGAAATTACAGGCAGTTGTTGTATGAACTCGATTTTCAACTGATAGAGGAATATGCAGAACAACTACCCAAGACTAAGATGGTTATGGACACAATACAGATGGAGGTATTTTAATGAACATTCAGGAAATGATAGAAGAAATCGAAAAATTAGGATACTCTCCACAGGATGCCAGAGCACGAGTGTGTCAGGATATCGTGTTGAAAGCTATTGCTAGTAGCAATCTTTCGCGGAATGTCACAATCAAGGGTGGCGTGGTTATGAGAAGCATCACAAGAAACATTCGTAGAGCGACACAGGATATGGATATTGATTTCATCCGATATTCTCTTTCTGATGAGGCGATAGATAGTTTTGTCGGGGAAATTAATTCTATTGATGGAATTACCATTGAAAGAATAGGAAAGATTATGGAGCTGAATCAGCAGGATTATCATGGAAAGAGTATGAAGGTCTTAATTCGAGATGAAGAGGGAACTGTAATTGAAAGCAAAATTGATTTGGGTGTACATAAGCGTTTGGAAATAGAACAGGAAGAGTACTGCTTCGATATTGCTCATGATGATGAAGGTGCATCTCTTCTCATCAATTCAAGAGAGCAGATGTTTACCGAAAAGTTGAGATCACTCCTTAAATTTGGAACTTTTAGTACACGATATAAGGATATCTACGATATGTACTATCACTGCGACAAATTGGATTCAGAAAAGCTGAAAATATGTATGGACTCATACATATTTAACGATGATGGAATGCGTGAAAATAGCTTGTCAGACATTTTAAATCGTGTAGATAGAGTATTCAAAAATCAGTCATATAAGCAGAGGGTTAACAGTAGTGATAAACGTTGGATTGATGAACCAATTGACGAAGTTTTTTCAAAAATACTATCATTCTTGAAGACAATAAATTGATTGGTAGATAGAGGTTTTAATAGCTGAGAATATGTGTTCGTGAAATATTTGTAGTCAAAATACATATGCAACCGAAAGTTGCGTGATAGTTGGTGGAGACAACTGACCTTATAATATAGACTGTAGATACCAAAAGAAAAGGAGGTTGGTAAGATGAAAGTCTCAATCGTAATGTACATCATTAGTATCGCAATATTAGGTGGATTTGGTTATCGGATCTACTTAATTGTAAGGGCTTTGAAGAAATACATATCTTCAAGTGAAGTTCGAAAAGAAAAAGATGAAGCAAAAAAATCATTGGGTGAAGCCCTGAAAGAACATTGTGCAGCTTTTAAGATGACTCAGGAGTTTGTAACTGAATCTCTTGGGGGTGAGCAGACAGGCAGTCTCAAAATGGGAAGCAGGAACCTCAGATCCTAGCACTTCAAATCTATTGGCATTAGCGAAATTATTTCGAGTATCAGCAGAGACTCTGCTGAATGAAGTTAATGCAAATAAAGCAAAATAGTATGACATGGGTAAAGAAGCAGTCTTGTACTTAGCAGTATGAGGCTGCTTCTTAATATTCGCAGAATTTTATTGAAGTATTTTCAAATTATGTCTTTACAAAACTCTCTCGAAGGGTTCCATGTGTCATGCATTGTGTTATCCTCCTGGTATGTATTGTATGTATGGTGTTAAATGTAAACAAATGATTGGTTTGTGAATTTGAATTAATTTTATACACTGAAAAAAATAAATGCTATTTTGAAAGAAATTTACATAAAATGTGAAAGAAATGTGTAAAAATCTGTTTATAATGGTTGATTTATGATTTTGACATCAATATAATAAGAACATCTTAAATAAAAGAGATTAGAAACGAGGGTGGAAATGATGAATTTCAATAAATTAATCAAAGGTGGACTTGCGGCACTGATGGCTGTATCACTAGCAGCTTGTGAAGCGTCTGAAGGATCTAGTGATTCTACAACATCAGAAACAACTTCTGATTATGTTGCGGCTGGAGATTTGAAGTCATATACAATCGGTACATTAGGACCAACAACAGGTGATTATGCAGTATATGGTTTAGCTGTTACAAATGCAGTGAAGCTTGCAGTAGAAGATTACAACGCTGCTAATGGCACAAACATTAAGGTAGATGTACAGGATTCTCAAGGTGATCAGACACAGGCAATCAATATCTATAACAAGTTTGTTACAGATACAAAGGTTGCAGGTATTATTGGTGGTACAGTTTCAGGTGAATCTTATGCGATTGCTGTACAGAGTAAGGATACTGGTGTTCCAATGATTACACCTAGTGGTACTGCAGCGAATATTACTGATGAAGGTGGCGCAAACGTATTCCGTGCATGCTATACAGACCCTCAGCAGGCAAAGCAAGTAGCTGACTTTACATATGAAACATTAGGCTTAAAGAAGGCTGCTATCATCTATAATAGTGATGATGATTATTCAACTGGTGTAGCAGAAGCATTCAAGGCTGAATTTGAAAGTAAGGGTGGAAAGGTTGTTCTTTCTGAAGCATTCTCAACTGCTGATCAGGACTTCAGTTCCCAGTTAACAAAGATTGCGGCTTCTGATATCGATGTATTGTTCGTTCCAAACTATTATGAAAAGGATGTACAGATTGCAAAGCAGGCAAGAAATCTTGGCATTAAGGCACAGATTGTTGGTGCTGATGGTTGGGATGGAGCTACTAGCGTAGCTGGTAACGATGTTTCCGCAATTGAAGGTGTTATCTTCATCAACCAATACTCACCAGATATGGAGAGTGTTCAGGATATCATGAAGAAGTACAAGGAAAAGTTCGGTACAGATATTAACTCATTTGGTATCAATGCATATGACTCAACAATGTTACTATTACAGACAATCGAAAAGGTTGGTTCTCTTAAGGCTAGTGATATTGTAAAGGGTATTGCATCTACAGATTACAAGGGAATCTTAGGAAGTATTTCCTTTGATAGCAATGGTGATCCAATTAAGGAACCAGTATTCGTTCAAATTAAGAACGGTCAATATACAACTTATAAGAAGTAGAACTTTGAGATAGGGAGGCAATACTCCCTATTTCGTTATTTGTGGTAAGGAGGGACATGCATGAATCAGTTTTTTATGCAATTTATCAATGGATTAAACATCGGCTCAATTTATGCACTGATTGCGCTGGGATATACGATGGTATACGGTATCGCGAAGTTAATTAACTTTGCGCATGGCGATGTCATCATGGTCGGTGCGTATATTAGTTTTATCAGTATGAAGTTTGGGTTACCATGGTGGCTTGCGGTCATTATCTCTATCGTTGCATGTGCTATTTTAGGTGTTGTAATGGAGAAGGTTGCGTATAAGCCTTTACGTAAGGCTAGTCGTATTTCATTATTGATTACTGCGATTGGTATTAGTTACCTACTGCAGAATGCATTCCAATTGATTTTTGGTGCAAATCCGCAGCCATATCATGCATTTATTACCTTACCAGCATTAAATCTTGGTGGTATTTCAATTCAGGCAAACTACTATATTACATTTAGTGTATCTGTAGTTCTAATGATCTTATTAACGTTATTCGTAAATAAGACAACGATGGGTAAGGCAATGCGTGCTGTATCGGAAGATGAGGGTGCAGCCAAGCTAATGGGTATTAACGTTGATACTACAATCAGTTTAACGTTTGCGATTGGTTGTGCTCTTGCGGCAATCGCAGGTATTCTATATGCAAATTGTTATCCAATGATTAATCCAACCCTAGGTTCTTTACCTGGTATTAAGGCATTTATTGCGGCGGTACTTGGTGGAATTGGTTCGATTCCAGGTGCGGTAATCGGTGCGTTTATCCTTGGTATGGTGGAAGCGATGACTAAGGCATATATTTCCTCTCAGTTAACAGATACGATTGTATTTGCGATTTTGATTTTGATGTTGGTATTTAAACCGGCGGGTATTCTAGGAAAGAATGTAAAGGAGAAGGTGTAAGTGATGAAGAAACTCAATTTAAAAAACAGACTCCTACTCGAATTTGGCATTACTGCACTGGGATATCTCTTGCTCGTGGTATTAATGCGTATTGGTGTATTAAAGAGTTATTGGCAAGGTATCTTGATTACAATCTGTATCAATGTAATCTTGACGGTCTCTTTAAATATGACAGCAGGTTTCCTTGGAGAACTTGCGTTAGGGCATGCGGCTTTTATGGCAGCGGGTGCTTACGCTTCTGCAGTATTCACAAAGTCAATGCGTTTATTACCTATGATTGAATTTCCAATTGCGATTCTCATCGGCGGTATTGTTGCGATGGTTCTAGGTCTTCTTGTTTGTTTACCAACCCTACGTTTACGTGGAGACTATCTCGCAATCATTACATTAGCCTTTGGTGAGATTGTACGTAATGTACTTATCAACTTAAAAGTATTGGGTGGTGCGGGTGGTTATTCCGCTATCACAAAGAATACTACATTTACATGGGCATTTGCTTTAGCTGCGATTACGGTGTTCTTGTCAGTATCTTTGATTCATTCTCGACATGGTCGATCTATCATTGCGATTCGTGAGGATGAGATTGCGGCTGAATCCTCTGGTATTAATACGCAGAAATATAAAATTATTACTTTCTTATACTCTGCATTCTTTGCGGGAGTAGGTGGTGCTTTATATGCTCATTACATGGGCTTCTTACAACCTAGTGTATTTACATTAGATAAGTCGATTGAAATCTTGGTAATGGTTGTATTAGGTGGTATGGGCAATATCTTTGGCTCTATCGTTTCCGCAAGTGTTCTTACATTACTTCCAGAAGTATTACGTAGTGTAAGTGATTATCGTATGCTTGTGTATTCTGTTGTGTTAATTTTAATGATGTTAGTAAAACATGCACCACAATTACAGACGTTTTTCCATCGCTTCAAAAGGAATAAGGAGGTTCATTCATGAGTGAGAAGAAATATATTCTAGAAGTTGATGAACTCGGTATTAACTTTGGTGGCTTGCGTGCTGTAAATAACTTTTCAATGAAGATTGAAGAGGGTCAGCTCTATGGCTTAATTGGACCAAATGGTGCTGGTAAAACAACTGTATTTAATATGTTAACAGGTGTGTATACACCTACGGATGGTACAGTCAAACTAGAGGGTAAGAAGATTAATGGTATGAAACCATATGCGATTACTCGTTTAGGAATTGCGCGTACATTCCAGAATATTCGTTTGTTTAAAGATATGACTGTGAAAGAGAATGTCTTAGCTGCTTTGGATACACAAGCAAGTTATGGTTTATTCTCTGGTATGTTTAAGTTGCCAAATTCCTTGAAACAGGAAAAAGATATGGATCAAGAAGCCATGTCCTTATTAGAAGTATTCCATTTGGAAAAGGATGCGGATAAACTTGCAAAGAATCTACCGTATGGTAAACAGCGTGAGTTAGAAATCATTCGTGCCTTAGGTGCACATCCAAAATTATTGTTGTTGGATGAACCTGCAGCAGGTATGAATCCACAGGAAACAAAGAACCTTATGGAGACAATTCGTCTAGTACGTGATCGTTTCAAGATTGCTATCTTATTAATTGAACACGATATGAAACTCGTCATGGGTATCTGTGAAAAGATTTCGGTATTAAATTATGGTATGTTGTTGGCGGAGGGAACACCAGAAGAAATCCGTACAAATCCAGATGTTGTAAAGGCATACTTAGGAGAGTGATGATATGCTGAAAGTAGAAAATTTAGTTGTACGTTACGGAATGATTGAAGCTATCAAAGGTATCTCCTTTGAAGTCAATGATGGTGAAATCGTTACTCTAATCGGCGCAAATGGTGCTGGTAAGACAACAACCATGCATACAATCTCAGGTTTATTAAAACCTACAGAAGGGTCTATCTTACTGGATGGGGTTGATATTACAAAGATTCCAGCGCATAAGATTGTAACGATGGGACTTGCGCAGATTCCTGAGCGTAGAAGAGTATTTGCTTCGCAAACCGTTGAAGAAAATCTCGATCTTGGTGCCTTTACAAGAAAAGATAAAGAAGGAATTGCACAAGACTTAGAGCGTGTTTATACGTTATTTCCACGTTTAAAAGAACGTAAAAAACAGTTAGCCGGCACCTTATCTGGTGGTGAACAACAGATGCTTGCGATGGGTAGAGCTTTAATGGCTAGACCAAAGATTCTATTATTGGATGAGCCATCTATGGGTTTATCACCATTACTTGTAAAAGAAATTTTTAGAATTGTTGAAGAAATTAACAAACAAGGTACTACAATACTATTAGTAGAACAAAATGCAAAGATGGCACTTGCGATAGCTGATCGTGCATACGTATTAGAAACAGGTAAAATAACATTAGAGGGTAGTGGCAAAGAATTAGCCGCTAGCGAGCAAGTTCAGAAAGTTTATCTAGGAGGATAAAGCAATGTACGTTAAAGATCATATGACGGTAAATCCCGTTACGATTACTGCGGATACACCGTTATCTAAAGCACTAGAAATTATGGGCAAGAATCATTTCCACCGCTTACCAGTTGTGGATGAAAATCAAAAGCTCATTGGTTTGATTACAGAGGGTCTAGTAAATGATGCGTCTGGAAAGAACGCAACTTCCTTATCCATTTATGAATTGAATTACCTGTTATCTCGTACACAGGCAAAGGACATCATGATTCGTGATGTACATACGATTTCTCCACTAGTTTTCTTGGAAGAAGCGGCGGAAGTGATGTTAGAAAATACTATCAATGTATTACCAGTCGTGGATGAAGAAAATCATGTGGTTGGTATTATTACAGAAAAGGATATCTTCTTAACATTTGTTGACTTAATGGGCTTAAAACGTCAAGGTACAAGATTTGTTATGTTGATTGATGATAAACCAGGTGTATTTGCACAGGTAACGAAGTTATTTGCACAAGAAAATGCTAACGTAGAAAATATCGCTGTATATCATACAGACCGTGGCTCTGAGGTTGTTGTTAAGGCAACAGGTGAAGTTGCGGTAGATAAGATGACAAAGATTTTACAGGATGCCGGATTTAATATTACCAATGTAGTTCAAACAACTACAGATGGTAAGACTGTTGTCTGGCTAAAATAGAAGAAATAGGGTTCTGCAAGTGCAGAACCTTTTATGATAGAATAAAGAACACGGAGGTTCTTATGGATATTCAGACTTTGATTTTGTATGTATTTGATATAGTGATGTTAGTTGCCTTTGCGAGAATGCTAGTGATTTCAAATACCGTAAAGATAGAGACAAAGGTTGGAAATAAAATGAAGTGGATGATTCCGGTCTTGTTTATTGCGATAGCAGTGATTGGTTTTGTGCGTTATGAAGGTATTTTCCGTATTGTGCAGTTTATCGTTCCAATTATTTTAGGAATCATGTATTACTTTATGAAGTCTGGTTTATCAGATGAGGGTATCGTGATGATGGGCTCTCTGATTAAATTCCATAAAGCTGGGCAAGTAACGCTTTCACGTTCTGATAACAGTATTTATTTCGTGAAGAATAAGATAACAACAGCACTATTCTTCGAAGAAGATCAGTTTGATGAAGTAAGAGATTTCTTAAAGAAACATAGCGTTAAATCAGACTATTTAAAGAAAATTTAGGTTGCACGATATTTTAAATGTGTTATTCTGTTAAATTGTATTTCATTACAGGGGGAATATGGTTAGAAAAATCAAGCGACTAAAAAAGTCTGCAATTATACTATTAATCTTGGTAATTATCGCCATCATTGGTTGGCTAGTATACCGTGCCTTTGGACCTGTGGTCCTAGAAGTATGGCAGATATTGCAGTCAGGAAATCAGTCAGATTTAGCAAATTATATCCAGGAACAGGGACACTACGGTGCCTACGTCGCACTATTTATGATTAGTGTGCTTCAGGTGGTCAGTGTAATTTTACCAGGTGTTATTATCCAGTTTGCGGGTGCTTTCCTATTTGGTTGGTGGAGAGCTTTCCTGTTATGCTGGCTTGGTTTTACTGCTGGTAATATATTGGTATTTGCAATACTACGTGGTGTGGGTAGATCAATTCGTATTGCGATGAAGAATACAACCCCAAAAGAAAACTGGCTATTGAAGAAAATCAATGAAGGAAAACCAATCTTTGTTGTGGCGGTATCATGTATGTTACCGGGAATTCCAAACGGTATCATTCCTTATGTTGCAGCACATGCAAAAATTAGTCTAAGGGATTTCTCATTAGCAATCTTCTGCTCAAGCTGGATACAGATTCTATTAAGTTGTACCTCGGGTCACTTCTTAGCAGAAGGAAACTATGTTGTATCTGCGATTGCAGTCGCGATTCAAATTATTTCTGTTGTGGTAATCTTATTTAACAAGGATAAGATTTTAGAGAAATTGTAAGGATAGTAGAACTGATTTCGGTATATTTTATGGGGTGATAAAATGTATCGAATATTAATAGGAATATTTGGCTTCCATTTAGGAAGCTTTTTATTATGTATGTGTCATGGTTATCTACAACATAGATTTCCATTACGCAGTCATTGTGATGTATGCCATCATGTACTACATTGGTATGATTTGATTCCAATAATGAGTTATATCTTTTTAAAAGGAAGGTGTCGATATTGTGGTAGGGAATTTTCGAAAGAATATATTGTTGCGGAGATATTAACAGGGATACTATGTGTGTTAGTTCTTTGGGATATTACTATTTTTGATTGGAATATGTTTGTCAGAATAATCCTATTTGTACTACTCTGGGTTGTCTTTTATATTGACTATCGAATCATGGAGATACCCGATATGGTACATCTTAGTATGATTGTTTTATATATCATACATGCATGTATGATAAAAGAGATGAGTGTGCAACCATGGATACGTATGGCTGTGATTTTTGGCTGTGGGTTTCTAGCTATTGTAATGAGTGAAAAAGTATTTGACAAAGAATGTATCGGTGGTGGAGATGTGAAGCTTGTATCATGTATGAGTTTATTTCTATCTTTGCAAAAGATGTGGCTGGTATTATCAATAGCATCTTTCCTAGCAATCTTATGGCTGTATTTTTCTAAGAAGAAGTGTATTGCGTTTGGACCGTTTCTTGCGATGGCTTTTTTATTGGTTTTTTGTGGTTATTTTGATAGCGTCATTTGGGGTTTGTGATAAACTTGTTCTATTGGAGGAAGTCGATGAAGAAATATCTTTTACTACTAGTAATGTTTATAGCAGCGATTGGTTATGTAGCAGGACTATATGGCTTCTTTCACAATCTCAATTTTATATTTCGAGAGATTACAATTACTCCATGGTTGATACTGAGGGGGATGTTTCCACTTGCGTGGGGAATCATGGCATTACTAACATTTGTAATGGCAGAATATGTATACTGTCAAAGATTTCGTAATGAACTACATTTTCGACTCAAGCGAATTATCTGGTCTAAAAATTTATTCTTTGTTGGTATTGTCGCTGTATTAATTGTGCGTCTCATCATCACTAGTGGTAAATCAAGTACTCTTTCCAACAAGGAGATGATACAGCTGTATCTTACAATGGCCGCGATAGGTATTGCAGTCGCTATTTTTGGACGACAACAATATACAAAAATCAAACATCAAAGAGAGTTAAGACATTATGAGAAGATTGCCATTCTAAACGGGGAACGACGTTATACGATGATGGTGATTGAAACGGATCAAGATACGATTTGTACGGGCTTTGTCTATGGTGAAATGAGAGTAAATGATGCGATTCGCCTTCACTGTAGTGATAAGGGAGATATCGACGCAAAGATTATAGAGATTATTTGTAATGATAAGTCAGTAACTTCCGCAAGGAATCAGACAGTTACGCTAAAGCTTGATCGCTCCTGTAGAGGGTTCTTACAGAAGTACAGCATCATCAGTAGTATTCAATATGATGCAGATCCAACAATTGTTGAAAATCCAGGACTAAGTGGAGTTCTTCGCGAGTATGGTAAATTCTTTGAAGATCAAGAATATATTGGTACACTGGTATATGAAATCTGTATGAGTGAGTACTATCTCATAAAATACACGGGTGAAAAGGAAGCGGATGAACGATTCATGTCGGTTCGTCTCAATATTGACCCTAGCAAAGATGTACTTGTACTATTTACAGATTGGGATGCGCTTCTGCGTTATAGCAATATTTTTGAAGAAGATAATCTGCAATTAGAAGTACGCAATATCAAAGAATGTTTTCACTTAGTTCCAGCCAAATATGATTCCATCGTTATCAATCCATTTGGGCCGAAATCATTTATTATAACAAAAGAGTTTATGCGTCATATTCAAGAAGTCCCTGGTTATGACGAATTATTCAAAGATTAAAGGAGGATTTATTATGAGTGCAAGTAAAGCAATGTATCAAAAGTTAGCGAAATTAGCGGTTGTACGTGGTGTAAATGTACAGCCAAACCAACCACTAGTAATTACTGCATCTGTACGAGATTATGAGTTTGTACGCATGGTTGCCAAAGAAGCGTATGCGGTAGGTGCTAGAGAAGTGATTATGAACTGGACGGACACGGAATTAGCAAAACTAAATTATACATACCAAAGTGAAGAGACATTAGCAGATATTCCAGATTGGAAATATGATATGGTTAAGCGTGAACATGATTTAGGTGCATGTTATTTACGTATCAGTTCTGATATGCCAGGTGCTCTAAAGGATGTAGATCAATCTAAGGTTCGTACATATCAGATGGCTTACAGTAAGAAGATGAAGGACTTACGTAAATACACGATGAATAATGAAGGGCAGTGGTGTGTGATTGGGATTCCTTCTGTAGAATGGGCAAAGGTTGTGTTCCCAAATCTTTCTGAGGAAGAAGCTTTTGAGAAATTAGAAGATGCAATCTTTATGACAAGTCGTGTTACAGAGGATAGTGATCCACTAGAAAATTGGCGTATACATGATGGTAATTTAGTAGAACATGCACGCAAGTTAACAAGTCTTAACTTTAAGAAATTGCATTTTACAAGTGAACTTGGAACAGATTTGACAGTAGAACTTGTAGATAACCATGTATGGATTGGTGGTGGAGATAAGACACCGAAGGGCGTTTACTTCGATCCAAACATCCCAACAGAAGAATGCTTTACAATGCCTAAGAAGACAGGTGTAAATGGTATCGTGTATGCTTCAAAACCTTTAAGTTACAGTGGTAAGGTCATTGATGGATTCTGGTTCCGTTTTGAAGATGGTAAGGTAGTAGACTTTGGTGCAAAGCAAGAAGAGGAAACACTCAAGAGTCTATTAGACTTTGATGATGGCTCCAGATACTTAGGGGAAGTTGCCCTAGTACCATATGATTCCCCAATCTCAAATTCTAATATCTTATTCTTCAATACATTATTTGATGAAAACGCTGCCTGCCACTTAGCACTAGGTATGCCATATCCTGAAAATGTTAAGGGTGGTGCAAACATGAGTGAAGAAGAGATTAAGGCTGCAGGTGCGAATGAATCGTCTCAACACGAAGACTTCATGTTTGGTACCAAGGAAATGAATATTGATGGTATCCAACAAGACGGTACAGTTGTGCCAGTATTTAGAAATGGTAATTTTGTAATCTAGATAGAGAAACCACCAATTATGGTGGTTTTCGTTTATAATAGAATATGCAATTTTGTATAAAGGAGATTTTATGGTAGATATCAACGAAAAATTATTAGATTTTCTACACAAGAGTCCAACTTGTTTTCACGCTATCAATGAAATGAAGGATATCTTGGTCAAGCAAGGATATCGTGAATTATCAGAGGCAGAAAGTTGGAAACTAGAAGTAGATGGAAGATATTTTGTGGTAAGAAACCAATCCAGTATTATTGCCTTCCGTATTCCAACAACAGATTATACGGGCTATATGATTGGTGCAGCACACAGTGATTCTCCAACATTCAAGGTAAAAGAAAACCCAGAAATCGTTGGTAATGGTGTGGTGAAGTTAAATGTTGAAAAGTATGGTGGTATGTTATGTGCGCCATGGTTTGATCGTCCATTATCTGTAGCAGGTAGGGTGATCGTAAAAGAAAATGGCAAACTTGTTACAAAGCTTGTGCGTGTCGATAAGGACTTATTAGTGATTCCAAATCTTGCGATTCATATGAATCGTGAAGCAAATTCAAATGTATCCTATAATGCGCAGGTAGATATGCTACCAGTATTTGGTACAGAAGATGCCAAGGGTAAGTTTATGGAAGTGGTGGCGGAATCTGTTGGTGTAAAGGCAGAAGATATTCTCAGTCATGACTTATACCTCTATACACGTGAAAAAGGTACAATTTGGGGCTATCAAAATGAGTTTATATCTGCAGGTCACCTAGATGACTTACAGTGTGCATTTGGCTGTCTATATGGTTTCTTAGGTGCTAATGATAGCGAAAGTGTACCTGTTATGGCGATCTTTGATAACGAAGAAGTTGGATCAGGCACAAAACAAGGTGCAGATTCTACATTCCTTGAGGATACACTAGAAAGAATCGCGTTAGCTTGTGGTAAGAATGCTGAAGAAGCTAAGCGTGCAATCGCATCTAGTTTTATGGTGTCTGCAGATAATGCACATGCAGTACATCCAAACCATGTGGAAAAGGCAGATCCAATTAACCGACCACAGATGAATAAGGGTATTGTGATCAAGTACAATGCGAACCAGAAATATACAACCGATGCGGTATCTGCAGCAGTATTCAAGGAAGTATGTGCAGCGGTAAATGTTCCAGTACAGACATTCACAAACCGCTCTGATATGGCAGGTGGATCAACATTAGGTAATATCTCTAATGCGCATGTATCACTAAATTCCGTTGATATCGGCCTAGCACAACTTGCGATGCATTCATCTTATGAAACAGCAGGTGCTAAGGATACAGAGTATCTTGTAGAAGCGTTGTCATATTTCTACTCCCTCACTTTCGTGGATGAAGGAGAAGGTGTATTTACACTTCGTTAATGATTGATAAGTCTTCCGAAGGGAAGGCTTATTTTTTGATAATAGATTGATTGAATATAGAATTATGCATACAATATTAAAATAAGAGGTGATTTTGATGGATGACTTGTTATTAGAAAAATGTAATACGTTCCTCGATAATCGAAGAGCACTACGTCGTAAATATTTCTTATATAGTCCAGAAGGAATTGCGGATATTGCGTTTATCTACATGTCTCATGAAAGAGAAATTGACTTTGAACGATTGAAATTCTGCGAAGATATGATTCGTCAGTCATTTCCTTTTGGGGCATTTCAGTACCAATTCTTAACCAAAGTGTATGCTGCTATGATGGATGTTTCCAACATTGAGCCAAATCTTGTAATTAATCGTGTGATGAGTTTTGAAGAACTCTTCAATCGTACATTCCAAGATACGATTGGTTTAGCAGTACTTGCGTTTAGTGCTGCTGAAATGCCACAAGTAGAGTATCAAAATATCTACTACAAGGCACTGGCAATTTATAATCAGATGAAAGATTTACAGCGTTCATTAACAAATGATCTAGACGTCGTGTATGCAGGTATACTAGCAATGGCCCCAAGCATCAAAGAGGATGTTGTGGATGAACTAGTCATCATGGACGATTTACTTGTACATGACTATAAGCTGCCTAAGGATTTTTCAAGAAGACTTTCCTATGCACTGGCTTTCTGTGATGGAACTGCAACCCAGAAAGTAAAGAATGCAATGGACTTCATCGTGCCTATCACAAGTAGATGGAATCGTCATGTTGGTTATATCTACTATGTTCTTCATGCAGTAGTTGCAAATCTTTCGATTCCTCTTTACACAATTCAAAAAGATTATGAAGAAGTTATGAAGTATTTAAAGGCAAGTAGGCAGTATGGTTTATTCTCTAAACCAGAAAGAGTTTTACATGCATGTATGATTTTATTAAGCTATTATGTGGGAAATAACACTTCTATCTATACTCTAACAAATGCAATTCTATATACAATTGCGTTAATTAAAGCTCTTGCACAGCAAAGACAAAGAATGCTACATATATAAACAAGTCCTACTAAGGACTTGTTTTTGATGACATTGATTGAGGGAAAAGCATATTCTGCTTATAATATTAGTCAGAAGAGGTAAGTGAAATGAATGAGTTATTATTAGAAAAATGTACAAAATTTGTGGATGATAGAAATGAACTAGACCGTAAAACTATCTTCTCTTTGGAACAGGAAAATGTAGCGATAGCCTATATTTATACACACTTTGAAAAGGAACTTAACTATGACGCTATCAAAATGTGTGAACGAATCATCAACAAGTCATTCTCATTTACGTCACCATACCGTATTCGTATGCCAAAGGTCTATGCTGCGATGATTGCGGCAACCGAGATTGAACCAGATGAATTTATTTCTCATGCCAAGGCATTTGAAGAACAATTCAATCGTAGTTTTGCGGATAGTAATGGACTGGGCTTACTATCATTTAGTGCCGCTAGTATACCAAATCTAGATTATAAGAGTGTATATTATAAAGCACTTTCTATTTATAATCAGATGAAAGAATTACACCGCTTTTTGACGAGTGATACGGATGTAGTCTATGCAGGACTTCTAGCATTATCACCAAATCTAAAAGATGATGTTGTTGATGAGCTAGTTATCATGGACGACTTATTAATTCATGAATATCGCCTCGATAATGACTATGCAAGATTATTATCTTATATCCTAGCTTTGTGTGAAGGAACAGCAACTACAAAAGTAAGACGTGCGATGGAATTTATCCAGTCTTGTACAAGTAGTTTTGATCGAGCATTAAATTATCATTACTTTGTACTACATGCGATTTTAGCGAATTTGGGAGTTTCACTGGATCGTATCCAGGAAGATTATAAGGAAGTTACTACTTTCTTAAAATACCAAAAGGGATACGGCATTTTTTCCGAATACGCCAAAGAACTACATGCATGTATTCTTTTGTTAGAGTATTACACACCAAATTCAATTTCAAATTATGCTTGGATCATTGCGATTCTATATAAAATTTTACAGAATCAAACAGCACACGTCTAAGAAAGAAGTAGTTAATATGAAAATTGCACATTTATCAGATCTTCATTTGGGGAAAAGACTCAAAGAATATTCATTGATTGAAGACCAAAAATACATCTTGAAACAAATCATAGATATTTTAAAACAAGAAGAAGTAACTACAGTATTACTGGCTGGTGATATCTATGATACTGGTAATCCAAGCTCAGAGGCAGTAGCTCTTTTAAGTGCATTTTTGTTGGAGTTAAAGAATTTAGATATCCATGTGATTATGATTGCAGGAAATCATGATAATGGCACAAGACTTTCTTATGGTGCGGAGATCTTTGCGGATTCCAACATTCATATTACTGGAAAATATACAGGTAAACTTGCATGCAATACGATTGAAGATGAATATGGACCAATTCATTTCTACAGCCTACCATATATACGTCCAATCTATGTTAATCAATATTTAGATGAGACTGAGGCTGTTGAAGGATATACAGCAGCTGTTAAACATGCATTACAAACTGTTGAACTAAATCAAAAGGAACGTAATGTAATTCTGTCTCACCAATTTATCACAGGTACCATTACCGATGAACAAGGCTCAGAGGTAAGCGTTGGTGGTACAGATAATGTGGATGGAAATGTATTTCACGATTTTGACTATGTTGCACTAGGACATATCCATCGTCCACAGACAATCTTGCGAGATACAATGCGTTATTGTGGTACCCCTCTGAAATACTCTATCGGCGAAGCGAATACTACAAAATCAGTTACCGTCATTGATATGAAAGAGAAAGGGAATACAACGGTTTATACAGTTGATTTAAAACCGTTACGTGATGTCGTTGTCATCAAAGATACCTTTGCAAATATTGTACAAAAAAAGAGTACAAAAAATGATGACTACGTATACTTTCAACTACAAGATGAGCGCATGGTATTTGACGCAATGAATACACTGCGTTTGCGCTACCCAAATATTCTGGGAATTTCATATCCGAATTCTGCTTATGAACAAAGCGAACAAGGGATTAGTTATACTAAGCAAAAGAATCAAACACCGCAAGAAATCTTCGGTGATTTCTTCGCACAATATACAGGTCACGAGCTAGATGATACACAGGAAAAAATCTTAGATGAACTTGTGACAAGAATATGGAAAGAGGGGGATGAAGAATGAGACCAATCAAACTAATACTTTCCGCCTTTGGACCATACGCATCCAAGATTGAACTAGATCTTGCAAAGCTAGGTGAAAATGGAGTTTATCTAATTACTGGTGATACTGGTGCAGGTAAGACTACTATTTTTGATGCGATTACATTCGCTCTATTTGGTAAGCCAAGTGGAGATATTCGTGATGTAAAAACATTGCGAAGTGAATACGCAAAAGAAGAGATTGAAACCTATGTAGAATTAGATTTTCTTTATCATGGCGAGGAATATCATATCTATCGACGCCCTGAGTATAGCTATACGCATGTACAAAAGAATGGTGAAATAAAACAACGTAGTAAATCTGCAGATGCATATCTCATCTTGCCAAATGGCGAACGTATTGTAAAACCGACAGAAGTTACAAAACAAGTTGAACAACTACTTGGTATGAAGAGAGATCAATTCCGTCAAATTGCGATGATTGCGCAAGGAAGTTTCCTTGAAATTTTAAATGCGGACACAAAAGAACGTGGAAAGTTATTTGAAAAAGTATTCATGACAAGCAAGTACTCTATCCTCATGGATCGTTTAAATCAAATGGCAAAAGAAGGCTCTACAAAACTGAACGAAGCTAAACTACGTTTACAACAAATCATTAGTGATATTCGAGTTCCTATAACGTTACAAGAAGAATACGAACAAATGATAGAAACATTTGCGATGGATGATATACAGCCGGTATATGATTTGTTAGACAAGATTATCGCAAGTGCAAATGAAGAAACAAAAATCCTTCAGAAACAAAAAGATATAATTCAAAAACAATTACAGAAATATCGAAAAGAAGAAACTGAAAAATCAAAACAACTACAAGATCTTCTGTCACTTGAAAAGTTGTTAAAGGAAAAGCCCGCAAAAGAAGAAAAGGTAAATCTCCTTACTGAGAAATTGAAGGTTGATGGTGAAAAGTATAAGCTTCAGATAGATGACCTAAAGAAGGAACAGGTTCAAATTGAACACGAACTCCCTGAATATGTTCGTCTAACAAAACTGACTACAAAACTATCAGAAATCAAAAAACAACTATCTTTTGTAACAAAAGATTTAGAAGAGAAAATAAGTTTAAAAAAACAATTAGATGAAGATATCATCTTAAAACAAAAGGAATCACAGACACTAGCGGATAGTGAATTGGATTTGAATAAACTTTTGATAAAGGAAGAAGAACTGCAAAAGAAGATATCTGCCTTTCATCATGCAAGCATGATGAAAAAAGAATATCAAATTACAGTAGAAGATTTAAAGAAAAAAACAATCTCTCTACAAAAGAACACAGATGCCAAGGCAGAGATTCAAAAGCAGTATGATGATGCACAGGTATCCTATTTTGCAAATCAAGCGGGATTACTGGCTTCAAGATTAAGCAAAGGACAGCCATGCCCTGTGTGTGGATCCTTAGAACATCCACATCCTGCAAGTCATAGTGATAAGCTTGTTACACAAGAAGAAATTAACCAATATAAAAAGAAAGTGGAACAAGCTGAAAAAGAATACCAGATGGCTAGTAAAGCATGTGCAGATGCTAATCTAAAGATGAGTTCATTGAAGAATGAGCTAGAGTTAGTGCTGAAGTCTGTTACAGAACAAGTTATTCCAATTGAAGATGTACAGATGTTTATTGATGAACATACAGTACAACTCAAAAATGAACAAGCTGAAATATCAACTCACATCAAGCAATTACAATTGCAGTTAAAACGTTATCAAGAATTACTAAAACTGATTCCACAGTTACAACAAAAATTTACTGCTGTATCTAGCGAAGTGAGTCAGAACGAAATTACACAGGCAAAGCTATCTGTTGAACTGGAACAGATTCAAAAACAAGTAGCGGAGATTACCGGAAAGTTGAAGTATTCTTCGGAACAAGAAGCGAAGAACTATGTGTCTATCATTACCAAACAAATCTTAGAATACCAACAACAAATCGATCAGTTAACGAACGCAACGAAACAGGCAACGGATGAACTGGTGTATGTAAATGCACAGATCGATATGTTGAAGGAAAAGGTATCTTCATCTATTGAAGAGATTTCACTTCAACAAAGCCAACTGAAATCACTTCAGATTGAAATCGAAAATCTACAAGTTCAACAGGAAGAGAATCTCAAGAATATTCACAATGCGCAGAGATATGAAGCTGATGCACAAGATACGAAACAGAAAATTCAATCTGAAAATGAAACATATCAAACAAAATTATCTCGCTATAGTAGCTTAAAAGAACTGGCGGATGTTGCAATGGGTAATGGTCGTTCTAGTAAAGAGAAGATCACGTTACAAGAATATGTTCAGATTGCATATCTTGACCGTATGATTCATAAGGCAAATGAGCGTTATTTATCTATGTCCAATCAACAATATCAACTTGTGCGTAGTGCAGGAAGTAAGGATAAGCGAAGCCATGAAGCATTAGATTTGGATGTAATTGACTATACGAATGGATCAGTACGTCCAGTCAGCTCTTTATCAGGTGGTGAGTCATTTATCGCATCACTTGCTTTAGCGTTAGGTATGTCAGATGAAATTCAATCTCAAGCAGGAGGTATTCAAATCGATACCATGTTTATTGATGAAGGCTTTGGTACATTAGATCAAGACTCACTCAATAACGCAATCCAGACACTAATGAACCTATCTGGTGAGAATCGATTGGTTGGTATCATTTCACATGTGAAAGAACTAAAAGAGCGTATTCATAAAGGAATCATCGTTACAAAAGACTTACATGGTAGTCGCGGTTCTGTTGCGAAGGTAGTAAATGAGGAATAAAGCATGTTAAAAATTAGAGAACTAAATTGGCAAGATGCAGATGCGATTTACCAAGTATTAAAAGAATTACCTGAGGATGAAAATGGATTTATGAATCCATACCATGGCATTGATAAGGCAACATTCATGCAAGAAACAATGCCAAAACTAATGGATATCTCAAATGGCATCAATCTAAAACCAGGGCATGTCCCACAGACATATTATTTTCTGTGGGAAGATGAGCATATTGTTGGTGTATATAAGTTAAGACATTATCTCAATGAGAATCTGAAAAATGGGTCTGGACATATCGGTTATGGAATTTTACCTGCATATAGAAATCAAGGCTATGCAAAGAAAGGCCTGGCATTATTAATTGATATCGCCAAAGATATAATCCAAGAGGATGAAATCTATATGGCATCTCACAAAGATAATCCAGCCTCCTTGCATGTTCAACTCGCAAATGGCGCGTATATTCATCATGAAGATGAAGAGGAAGTATATACAAGAATTCCAATTAAGCAAATACATGCATGTATATGGGATTTGGATGGAACATTATTAGATTCCTATGAAGTGATTTTGGATAGTTTGCAGGCTACAATGAGACATTACGGTCATACATATGACCGCGAATATCTTCGTGAATATGTTATTTTAAAATCTGTGCATCAATTCATTCAGGAGTTTGCACAAAAAGAGGGATTACAGTTTGAAGCGGTTTATCAATATTACACAACTTTACAGGATGCAGGGAATGACAAAGTAAAACTAATCAAAAACGCAAAGGAAACACTGCTTTTATTACAACGAAAAGGTGTTAGAAACTTTGTGTATACACATAAAGACCATACTGCCCAAGACGTATTAGAGAGTTTAGGGATTGCGGAATACATTCATTACACAATTACAGGTGACGATGGTTTTGCGAAGAAACCAAATCCTGAAGGAATACATCATTTAATAGAAAAATATAAATTAAAACCAGATGATTGTACATATGTTGGTGATCGTAGGCTGGATGAAGAAGCTGGTAAGAATGCAGGGATTAAACGTATTTTATTCTTAGATAAAAATACACCAGTCACACCACTATATGAGGATACAATTATTGTGGATGATTTGTTGAAGATTGTAGATTTGTATGAATAAAGAAATTATAGATAGTGCTTTATCTTATTATGATATAGAAGATACATGGTATCGCGACCAATGCTATGCATGCATGATGATGATTCATGATAGTGTGAGTTTAAAACAAACATTTCAAGAACTGCTGGATATTTTATATGTAGATAGAACGCAAAAGATAAATCGTTTGTGGTCAATTCAATCTGCTGAAGATTTATTTCATGAACCAGTGCATCCATTTGTTACTTGTGTTGCGCTATTATGTGGATGTCATATCCATCAAAGAAATATGATGATGCTTCACTTCGATAAAACACAACGAACCATTCATAAGTTGAGAGTAAAAGAAGTACTAACAAAGGATATCTTTCAAAGGAAATTGGAATCAATACGTATTTCGCAGATGATTTGGGGGACATACTTTATCAATGTGCGCCTTGTGGAAGTTGGACGATTACAATATGAATATGTTGATAAAAATATAGTTCGAATTCATATTCCATCTGATGAGAAACTTGAAGTTTTGAAAGTTATGCATTCGATTGCATGTTCTGCAGATATGATCAAACGGTACTTCAAGATTGAAGAACCACAATATGTTTGTGATTCTTGGTTGTTAAGTCCTGAGATTCATCAGCTGGTTTCAAAAGATTCGAACATTTATCAGTTTTATGAATTGTTTGACGTTTCTCAAGGATATGACTGTATTCGAGATATCTTTGATTTTGTATATCAAACAACTGAATGTGACTATCATTATTTAGCGGAAGATACGTCTCTACAACGTGCCATAAAAAAGTATTTATTGGATGGAAATCATATATACTTAGGTTCAGGGATTCTTAAATAGCGACAAACATATAATTTTGTATAATTATATTGACCTGCGGTCAAATAAAGAATACAATCAAATTATAGTAATGCACTTGTGTAGATGATATACGAGTGCTAATATCTATGAATTGTATATTTCCATGGAAATGAAGGGGGTATTTATGATACTAGAAGTAAAAGGAATAAAAAAATCCTTCGATGAGAAGGAAATTTTACATGGGATCAGTTTTACTGTGCAAAGCGGTAAAGCAATGGGTTTCCTTGGGAGAAATGGTGCTGGTAAAACGACAACATTCCGTTGCTTGATGAATGTATTTAAACAAACGGAAGGGGAATTCTTGTTGGATGGTAAGCCTTTTGATGTAAATCAAAACCATATTGGTTATCTGCCAGAAGAACGTGGCATGTATGCAAAGGTATCCCTAAAAGATCAATTAGCATACTTTGCAAAATTAAAAGGGGCAGATAATAAAAAAGCTGCTGAAGAAGCAGAGTATTGGATTGATTACTTTGGACTTAAAGATTATACAAACAAAAAGTTAGAAACATTGTCCAAAGGTAATCAACAGAAGATTCAAATTGCGCAAGCATTTATTAATGACCCTGCAATTATTATTCTTGATGAGCCATTCTCTGGCTTAGATCCAGTCAATGCACAAATCTTTAAAGATGCAATCAAAGAAGCAGTTGCGAAAGGAAAACTAGTTATCTTCTCCTCGCACCAGATGGCATATGTTGAAGAGATGTGTGATGAAATCACACTCATTGATCATGGTAATATCATCATCTCTGGTGACTTAGAGGAAATTAAGAAGAAAGAAGGACAAGATAAATTAGTACTGTGTGTAAATCCTGAGGATTCTACAGTTGTAGAGGATATTTTACAGAATAAGCTAGGCTTAGAGTTTCAGCTAGTGGATGGAGAGTATCTGATTACAAAGAATACTAAATATACTTCAAATGAAATTCTGCAGGAATTATTAAATCATGTACATGAAGTTGTGTCCTTTGGACAATATCGTCCTAGTTTACAAGACATCTTTGTAAACAAGGTAGGAGGTGAAGCAAATGCGTAACTTTAGAACTGTATTTGAATTTGAATTTTTCCAACAGATCAAAAAAAGAGTTACTATTATTTCTACAATTATCTTAGCGATTGTTGCCTTTGGTGGAGCTGCAGCTCCAGCAATTCTGAATCAATTTAAAAAGCAAACGGAATTTGAGAGTTCTGAAGGTGCTTCATATCTGAATGAATATATTCCAGGTGGATATTATGTTCCTAACGAAGAAATCGTTAAAGAACTTCATATTGAGGAGTCAAGTTTATACCCGTCTGAAGATGCTTTAAAAGAAGCAGTAAAGAGTGGTAAAGAAACAAAAGGTTATGCAATCTATGATTATGACCACTACAAGACTTACTTCCATGATAAAGGTTTTGTAAGTGGTATGGATCAATCACTAAACTCTGTATTAAGAGATCATTTAATTGCACAAAAGTTTAGTGAGAAGGGTATCAGTTATAACGATTATCAATCCATGAATAATGTTGAAATTAATGCAGAGGAAGAGGTACTTGGCCGTGATACATCGACACAGTTCCTGCTTGCATTTGCGTACATTCTTACACTATACTCTGTAATCTTAATGTTCGGTTCTATCGTAGCCACAGCAGTCGCAAGAGAAAAAGATAGTCGAACAATGGAATTATTAATCACAACGACAAATCCAAAGAATCTGATTATCGGAAAGGTATTAGCAGTTACTTGTGCTTCTGTCATGCAGATGCTTATTATCGCAAGTTCTGCGGGGATATCCTATTTCATTTTCAGAAATATGTATCCAATTGACATTCAGATGATGACAAAGAAGATGCTAGATCTATCTATGTTAGGAATGTATGTGTTCTACTTTATTCTTGGCTTACTACTATATATGTTTATCTTTGCGGCTTTAGGTTCTGTAGTATCCAGAATGGAAGATGTAAATAATGCGATTAGTCCGGTGATATTCCTGTTTGCTGCTAGCTATATGATAGCGATGTCTGCTTTACAGGGTGGAGATTCGGTCGTTCTGAAGATTTCTTCATGGATTCCATTCTTCTCAGTTATGGTAATGCCGATACGTAATGCAATCACAACAGTTGCGGTATATGAAGTAATAGGTTCAACTGTATTGACAGTGATATTTATCTACTTATTTGCAAGACTATCTATTCGTATCTATCGTTGGGGAACATTGAACTATGGCAATAAGCCAAACTTCTTTAAAGTATGTAAAGAAGTGTTATTTACGAAAGAATAGGCAATTATATGATTGCATGTACGCAAAATGATGCATGCGTATACATGTCTGAATTATAATTTGAATATAATTTAGGGAGTGCATAGTTTATAAATTTGATTTGGCATTTGGAAACTGTCACTAAAAATCACAAACAATATATTAGAACTCTGCAAATGTGTGAGTGAATAGAAAACTTCATAAAGACGGAGTTGTTATTACGATTTTTAGAATATAAATCCATTATTTGAGGTACTTAATAAAATATTAATAAAATTAGTTTTGGAAACTGTAATAAATGAAAACTGATTGAAAAAAATTAGTAATGCCAAAAAGCTAGTATTAATGGGCTGAAATTTAAATACCAAAAAATTGTGGAATACAACAAATTGAATTTATGTAAAAAATTACAACAGGGTATCAAAATTAACTTTGAATCATATATTAAATTGCATTAAAATAAATAGATAAGGGAGGCGAACTTATGAAGATCAAGTTAGCAATGGTTGATACGGATGAGAAGTATTTAAGTAAAATCTCTTCTGTGTTTAATAAGAAGTATCCAAATGAAATTGAGATATACACATTCTCAAAGCGTGATGCATTTATTGAAATTTTCAAGAATCAAAGAATGGATGTCGTTTTAGTAAACGAAGAATTCTTAGGGGATGATTTAAGAAGAGAGAATACACAGGTTGCGTGTTTGACAGAATCATTAGACATTACTGAGGTGAATGGATTCCCTGCAGTGTGTAAATATCAACGTGTTGATCTCATTTGTAAAGAAGTTAAAAGCCTATGTGCTGAACTTGATACAAAGGTTTCATATAGTTTGTCGGGTTCTCAAAGTCCTATTATTTTATTCCATGGAGCGAGTGGTGGTTTAGGTACTTCCACAGCTGCGATTGGATCTGCGCTCCACATGGTTGAACAGGGACATAAAGTTTTCTATTTAGATTTAGAGAAGAATGGTTATACAAAAGATGTACTTGTACAGGATTCAAATACAACACTTTCAGAAGTGTTGTATGCGATTAAGAGCAATCGTGCAAATTTAAGTCTAAAGTTAGAGGCATATGTATCCAATGATAAGGGTATTGCGTATTATGCTCCATTTAAGACAATCATGGATTTTAATGAAATGAAGTCTGAAGATGTTAAGACACTATTACACGTCATTTGTAATTCGGGGAATTATGACCGTGTAATCGTAGATACAGATGTATGCTCTGATGAAATTAGAGATACATTATTTGAATTGGCTGATTGTGTAGTGATGGTTGCGGATGGAACTGAAATCGGCAGAAATAAACTACAGAATAAGTTATTTGAATTACAAAATATCAGTGATAACAAAGTTGAACATCTCATGCGTAAGACAAAGGTTCTTTACTCTAAGTTTGGAAGCCAGTCTAACGCTGCAGAGATGAATGATGTGCAGGTTGTTGGTTATATCAACAAGGTGAAAGGTGATCATAGAGCACAAGTTGTTTCTTGGGTATCCAAGTTAGATGTATTCGATCACATTCTATAAACAATAAACAATGATTGGGGGAAAACGGGAATATGAGAGCGGAAGAACTTGAACAGTTTGTCGAGCGATTAAAAAATGAAGTAATGAATAATTTCCCTTTGAAGGAATTATCAGATAATGAACTGCGCGAAAAGATTGAAAATCTAGTAGAAATCAGACTAGCGAACGTATATGTTTCTATCGAACAACGAGTAGCGATCGCGGAACAAATTTATTCTTCTATCCGTGGATTTGGTTTGTTGGATTCCATCATGACAGATGACAACATTACTGAAGTCATGATTAACGGACCAAAGAATATTTTCGTCGAAGAAGCAGGTAAGGTAAGAAAGATTGAACGCACCTTTGAAAGTGAACGTAAACTACGTGACGTTATTCAGCGTATCGTTGCACAAGCAGGTCGTGAAGTTACAGAGGCGAATCCTATCGTCGATACACGTTTACCAAATGGTTCACGTGTAAACGTTGTGTTACCTCCAATTTCATTAAATGGATCTATCGTAACAATTCGTAAGTTCTCAAAAGAACCGATGACAATGAAGAAATTGATTGAATATGGTTCGTTGAACGAAGGAATTGCAAGTTTATTAGAGTTATTGATTCAAGCACGTTATAACATCTTTGTATGTGGTGGTACAGGTTCAGGTAAGACAACATTCTTGAACGCTCTATCTAACTTCATTCCGAAGGATGAACGTATTATTACAATCGAAGACTCTGCGGAATTGCAGATTGAAGGTGTACAGAACTTAGTTAGTCTAGAGACAAGAAACGCTAACTCATCTGGTGCCGGTGAAGTAAATATTAGAGACTTGATTAAGTCTAGTTTGCGTATGAGACCGGATAGAATCATCGTAGGTGAGGTTCGTGGTGGAGAAGCACTAGATATGTTACAGGCAATGAATACCGGACATGATGGAAGTTTATCTACAGGTCACGCTAACTCTACTTTCGATATGATGAATCGTTTGGAAACCATGGTACTACAAGGTGCAGAAGGGTTACCATTAATGGCGATTCGTCAGCAGATTGGTAGTGCATTGGATATTGTGATTCACCTATCTCGTTTACGCGATCATTCTCGTAAGACAATGGAAATTACAGAGGTTTTAGGTGTAAATGCAAATGGGGAATATATGTTAAACCCAATCTTCACGTTCGTAGAAGGCGAAGGAACTTCAGCAGAACATGTTGTGGGTGAACTAAAACGTACTAAGAATAAATTTGTTAAGACTAAGAAGTTCCAGCTGGCCGGAATAAAACTGCCTGCTTTATTGGAGGTAGATGATGAAACCGCTGTTTAACTTTAAGAAAAAAGAAGAAAAACCAAAAGAACAGCCAAAGGCAAAAGTAAAGAAGCCTGCTGTCGAGAAGGAACCGCAGTACTATCGCTCAAAGACAAACATACAGACATTAAATTATAAAGTTTATTACATGACAAAGAAGGAAATGATTCTGTATATATTACTTGCGTTTGTAGTAGGTGGCCTTGCAGGCTATGCCTTCTTTGGTGGCCAGTTTAAAGATGAATTTGGTGTAGCAACAAAACTAACATTGCTTGTTGATATTCTGTTATTTGTTGTGTTTGGCACATTGGCAGCTCGTTTCTACTTGCCAATTCGTACAAAGCAGCTCTGTGAAAATCGTAAGCGTCAATTGACATTACAATTTAGAGATATGCTTGAAGCATTAACAACTTCGTTAAATGCCGGTAAAAACGTAACGGATGCATTTAAGAGTTCGTATGAAGATTTGGGGAATCAATACGAATCTGGTGCGATGATCATGAATGAATTAGAAGTGATTAATACAGGTCTGATCAATGGTATTACATTAGAAGAATTACTAAAAGATTTCGCTGATAGAAGTGGTATTGATGATATTGAGGATTTTACGAATGTATTTGAAATCTGTTACCGCAAGGGTGGTAACATCAAAGAAGTTATTCGTAATACTTATGATGTCATTAGTGACAAGATTACAGTTCGAGAAGATATTATCACAATGTACGCTGGTACAAAGATCGAGTTAAATATGATGCTTGTACTTCCATTAGCAATGATTATTGTTATGAAGCTTACAAGTACAGATTTCGCAAATAACTACGCTTCTGTTACTGGTCTTGTATCAGAGATTGTCGGAATTGCGATTGTCATCGTAGCATACTTGATGGCGAAGAAGATTGTAGATATTAAGATTTAATGATGGAGGGAATATGGGGTTTTTTACAATAACTGATATTGTCGTCATTGCGATAGGCATCCTATTTCTTCTGTTCTATATATATCTTTATTTCAAGGGGAAGAAAGATGCAGCGTTATTTGCAACTTTAGGAGATGAAGATTATCCAATGCATGAATTGTATTTTGTGGGATATGCATTGGTAAATATGTTGGGGCTAGACTTCCGTCGTAAGGAAGATAGAGAAGCCAGAAAACAGATTGCGATTTTATATGGCGAGAAATATATTGATTACTACTTGAGAGTGTCATATGCACAGCGTTTTACAATGATGTTGACGCTAATGACATTCGCGATGCCGCTATATTGCTTTACTAGAAGTTTATCCATGTTCTTATTGTTCATGGTTGTAGGCGGTGTAGCATTCTACTACTATGGAACGGTAATGAAAGAAAAAATCCAGAAGCGCTCAGATGAGATGCTGGATGAATTTACCGAAGTTATATCAAAGCTGGCGTTACTAGTTAACGCAGGTATGACGCTTCATGAAGCTTGGGAAAAGGTAGCAAACTCTAATGAGGGTGTCCTTTACGGAGAAATGAAGATTAGTGTTGATAACATGAATAACGGCATACCGGAAGTAGATGCTTTATATGAGTTCGGACAACGCTCCATGGTACAGGAGGTAAAGAAGTTTATCTCCACCATTGTTCAGGGTTTAACAAAGGGTAACAAAGATTTAACGATGATGTTAATCCAACAGAGTAAAGAACAATGGAAATTAAAACAGCAGTATCTTCGTCGTAAAGGCGAAGCTGCAAATAGTAAATTGCTGTTGCCAATGCTATTGATATTCATTGCAATATTAATAATGGTAGTGGTACCGATTTTCAGCAATATTGGATTGTGAGTCTAATGAAAGGAGAAAGAAGACATGATGGATTTGATTAATGTTACTTTAATCAGAGCTAAAAACGCATTTGACTCTTTTATGAAAGAAGAGAAGGGTGCTGTTGACTTAGTTGTAATCGTAGTTTTGATTGCAATCGCTCTGGTATTAGCAGCGTTATTTAGAAGACAGATTGGTGAATTGTTAGATAAATTATTCGAAACAATGAATCAAAAAGCTCAAGAAGCTGTTCAGTAAAACTGCTTTACACATGCCCGTCTAAACGCAGGCGGGCTTCTATAGAGTTTAGCAGCACTTAGAAGGAGGAATTTCGATGTACAAAACATTAAAATCCGAAAAGGGATCGATGTCTCTTGTAGAGGCTACAATTGTATTTCCTATTGTCTTTATTGTGGTCTTTATGATGATAGTGCTGGGAAATATATATTACATTCATTCACGTATACAGTTTGAAGTTGTACATGCTGCAATTGATGCAGCATCTGCTGCAGAAAATCCAATGCAGGTAAAGATACTTAAAGATGGTGGTATTCCATCAGAGATTGGAAATAAGGCAGCCATTAAGCCATATAGACATATCCTTTCTGGACATGGAAACGAAGTAGCACAGGAAATGGAAAGCTTATTGATTAGCAGAATTAGTAAGATTAAAGAATATTCTATTATTAAGAGTATCGCTCCAGATGCAATTGATCCGGATGTGGCTTATGAAAGTTCAATTATTATGTCTCAAATTAAAGTTAGCTACGATTACAACATTCCAATGCCAATTAAATATCCATTCTCAAATAAAACGTTAAAAGTTCATTATTATGATGAATATACAATTCTTGTAGGAGATCCAGCAGAATTAGTAAGAAACGTATCGATGATTGCTGATGAGGCAGAGCGTCATAAGGGCATTATGGATTTTTTGGGTAAAATCGGAGAAGTAGCAGATAAAATAGGGAAGTTTATAAATTAAACGGTGAGTACAATGAAAATATTTAGAAAAAAGAAAAAAGATGGATTAAGAAAAGGGGCTATAACAGTCTTCTTAACAGTTATCTTAGTACCATGTCTTGTGTTTGCTAGTGTATTCACGGACTTAAGTAGAGTAGAACTTGCGAAAGCGCGTGCAGTATCTGCTGCAGATCTCTCTTTAAATGCAGTATTAGCAAATTATGACCCGGACCTAAAAGAGTTTTATGGGATGATGGCTTCTGTGCAATCACCAGAAGAATTTATGAAAAAAGCGGAAAAATATTTCGCTGGTATGTTAAAGCAAGCTCAAGTTGATGGTACGCAGAGCAAACTCTTTATGGATGCAGTTAAAAGTCTCATTAGTGGAGAAAGCGGAAAGCCATCCAACTTTTTAAAGATGTCATTTAATGAAGAGCCGACAATTACAGCTGCAGAAAACGGTAAATTAACTAACCCTGTCTTGCTTGAAGATCAGATTGTAGAATTTATGAAGTATCGTGGTATTCCGGTAATTGTCAAAAAATTATTAGATAGATTTACGAATTTTAGTAATCAATCAGAAGAAGTTAGACAAGCAGAAGAGTATGAACCGACAGCGGAAGCAAAACAAAAGTATTCAGAAGCTGAAGGCAAATTGATGGAAGCAATTTTTAACACTTACTATGTATTATTCAAATATCAAGAGGTTGTTAAACAATACGAGGACTTATTTGGTATTTCGGGTAATGAATTAGCTAGCCATTTTGAGTCTCTGGAATCGGATGTTAATAAGATTTGGAATGACTTCAAAAAAGCGAATGAACTTGCAACATTACGCTATATTGCTACAGATGGTTTAAAACTATTAAAGGTAAGACCGAGCACAGATCTTAATATAGCTAATGCCACTGAAGAAAAGAAAATAAAAGATGAAATTACCACTGAAGAAAACGGTGAGTATTATCTAACAAAAGAAATCTATGATGACATTATGCGTGATTATGATAAAGCTTATCAAAAAGTTACAAGTACAGCAGAACAAATTGCGCAGAAGATTGGTCCGGTAAATGAAAAAATAGTTGGTGTTAGTGATGTTAATGGAGCAATTTATGCTATTGAGGTGCAAAAAGCCCTAACAGTTGGCGGAAAAACACTGGATGAAGATTTTGGAAAACAAGTTGAAGAATTTGTTGAAATGGCGAAGAAATTAACTGTAATTTATGAGTTTAAACCAAAAGAAGGTGAATCGCTACCAGATGAATGGAAAAAAGAAGTTAAAAATAAACTCCAAAAAGCTAAATACTTCGCAAATAATCTAGTAACTGATAATGGTGTGAATTTTTCATCAGCAACAGCTAAATATGTTGAATTAGTTGTTAGTAAGAATGTAGTTCAGCAAGTAAATGATAGAAGTTATACTTTTTCATCAGAGTTTATGGGTGAAGAAGTTACACTTGAAAAGTTTACAAATAAAGTTAGTGACAGATATTCTAAAGAAATTAGTTATCTTACTACAATGATTGGTTATCTCAATGTAGTCATAGACGGAGGAAACATTGAGATTGATGGTAAGTATAAAGATTTAACAAAGTTACAAGATTTAAGAAAGCTTGTGGATGAGTATGTATCCACTAAAAATGACTGGAGCGATAAGGCTCATGGTATTCCGGGAAATCCACATGGGAAAGAAGATATCGATGAAATAGAAGGTATTAAGAAAAATGAGAAGTTAAGTCCGGATTCACCAGAAGCTCAAATCGCAAATCTTGAAAAGAGTATTACGATTGAAGCTCTAAATGAGTTGAAACAAAGACTTCAGCATAGTGTGAGTTTATTGGAAGATGCGAAAAAGGCTTTAGAGAAACAAACGTATGGCGGTTTACCGCTATCGGAGGTTTCAACTGGAGAAATACTAATTGAACGTACAAAATCTGTTGTTCCTGCGGATACATCACAGATAACAATGTCTATACAATCTGGCAAAAACTTTGCGGCTTCTTATAACGATACACTTGTGAAGCCGGGCCAAAATGAGTTGTATAAGAATCATGATATTAGTCGTACGGTAACAGGTAACGACCCGAATCTAGATAATGTAAATCCAACAGATCACATTCCACCTTTATATAAGGTTCTTAAGGAACACTTTAAAGAACCAAAAGAAATTGAGGATAATGTTGATCACTATAAGAAGCAGAATGAGGCTTTTAAAAAGCAAGGTGAAGAACAGAAAAAGAGTGCTCTAAAATATGATTCATATCTAGTTTATCCAGGAACTGGAACACTTCCTGCAGAACCTGGAAATACAGGTATACTATCTCAATTTAGAGACTTATTCCAAACTGTCAAACAAATTGCTAAAGGCGGTGAGTCTGGTTTCGCTGCAGATTTAAGAGATAAGGTGTTTGTGATTGAGTATATTATGAGTATGTTCTCACATGCTACTTACAGTAATGAAGCCTGGTATGCACGTGAAGAAAATTCTAAGAAGGAATATATGCATGCAAAAGATTGGGATAATTTAAAAGGAAGGTATGCTGATAAATTCGGAGAAGTTGATTTATATAATTTTACCGATAACGTATCATTGACAAATCAGCTTATTTCCAATAAAAATAATGCTCTATATCTAGCGGAAGTTGAATATTGCTTGTATGGAAAACCAACTGTAAAAGACAATCTTGAAGCATCCTTTGGTGATATCTTCAAGATTAGATTCGCAAGTAACACATTGTCGGGATTTATTAATTTCTGGAATGAAAATAAAAATAAAACGGCTGCGACTATTACTGGTATTGCAATGGCAATACAATATGCAACCCAAGGAATCGTTCCAGCGGTACTAACAAAAAGCATATTAATTTTAGCTTTATCTACAATGGAAAGCGCATCAGATTTAGAGGTTATTAAGAAGGGCTTACCAGTGACCTTCTATAAAGTCAATGATTCGAAATGGAAGTTTGCGATAAATCCAGCTCCTTCAACTAAGAGAAAGAATGACAACGGCAAAATTGATGATACAGGTGGCGATAATCCTGAAGATGAATATGGATTACGCTATTCCGATTACATGTACATATTTTTGATCCAACAATCCCTTGGTAATTCGTCGTATACGACATTATTGACTAGAATAGGTAAATTAGTTGAAGGGAATATGAAGTTAATGACGGGAAAAGATTGGAAAATTGATAATTGTATTATGTATTATCAATTGCAAGGGCAAGTTAAGGTAGAACCACTAATGTTGACGTTGCCACTTATACAGTCATTTGATGCTAAAGGAAAAAGTGCCAAAGATGTTATTAAGACAACTAAGTGGGCAGAATTTACTATTAAGCAAATAAAAGGTTATTCATAATAGAAAAGGAGAATAATGATGAACAAGAAATTATTAACAGGATTATGTGCAGGAATCATGCTTGTGGGTTTAGTAGGATGTGGACCTAAAGAACCAAAACAAGACACTACAACAAGTACATCTACAAACGAAACAAAGGAAACAGAAAAAAACACAACAACTACAACAAACAACTCTGAAGTAACTGAGAAGAATTTTAAAGACTTCCCAGAGACAGATGAAAAGTACTTCACATATGAAGAGTGGCAAGAAGGTTATGCTATCTATAGTTGTACTTCTGATGACAAGGTTGTTCGTGTACCAAAGGAAATTAAAGGTAAACCTGTTATAGCGATTGCACAGCGTGGTATGGCAAATCTTGAAAAATGTGAGGCAATCGTCTTACCAGATACAGTAAGATATGTTGGAGAGTCATCTTTTGGTCGAGATAAAGCATTGAAGTACATTTATTTAGGAACATCTTTAGAAACTGTAGATGATCACGCATTTTTAGGAGCAAGTTCTCTAGAGTCTGTTGTATTTCCGGAAGGAACAAAATCAATTGGTGAATTGGTATTTTCAGACACACCATCAATCAAATCGATCACAATACCTGAAAGTGTAACTGAAATAACAGACTTATTCTACTTCCCGGAAAATTCAAATAAGAATGTAGAAATTCATACACCAAAAGGATCAAAAGCAGAAGAAGCTGCGAATAGTTTAGAACTCAAAGTAGTAAATGACTAAAGGGGAATAGTATGAAAAAGAAATTATTATCGGGCTT
>ERZ773045.32-NODE-32-length-72613-cov-7.406420_pt1 | contig 72613 bp, 78 predicted proteins | sample MGYA00580635_ERZ773045 | MGnify/ENA primary metagenome ERZ773045 (study PRJEB29015, sample SAMEA2738115) | human oral metagenome | biome: human oral; feature: human-associated habitat; material: saliva | place: China | collected 2261 ...
GTGCGATTGGGAGCACGTGTATAACCGTCAGGTAGCGAACTACTACGCGCCCTAAGCGGGGCGGGGCGGGCGGCACCCCCCCCCATTAGGGGGTGCCGCCCGCCCTTATTTTTTGCTGAAAGGACATACTCTGTCGGTCTTGCTATGCAATATCTATACATTGGGTAATCTACATACAAAAACACGGCAACATAACTAATGCCTCTGCGAGCGCAGCAGATCTGCAACCACGAACACCAACCCCGAGGAGCTTACCCGTGACCATCAACCCGCTCACCGGCGAATATACTCACACCGACCTTACGACCCTGTGAGCCCGCTTCGAGTCCCTTCTAGAATCCGGGTCGGTATTCATGCCCTGGCGCCGCCTCCAAACCCCCGCCGGCACCTGCAGAGCCCCCATGCACCCACACCATACCCACCGACCAGATTGCCGCCGCGCTCATCCTCGCAGGACTCACCCGCCCCTCACTAGATCAGACACCACTCACCGCCCGTACTTACTGGGTACAGCAATGGTGCGAGCAGTACATCATGACCTCCGCGTGGGAAACCGGACAGGCTGCCGCCCTCCGTCACCTCCAAGCCACCAACCTCAACGCATACACCGCCGCCCACACCCACCACAAAGCCCACATCAACCGATTCACTCGAGAAGCAAACCAGCAGCTACGCTAAAGTCCTGCCCGCGCTCGCTAGTTATTTTTAAGGTAAGGACATATGCAAGTGTGTATATGAACTGTTTTTTAGTCTTATGTATAGTTGAGGCATAACAACACGGCAATGTCTTTTAGGAGGACACCATGGGGGAACGTTCCCAGCTCATTATCGCCTCGAAATCACCCGAGGAATCCGCACCCACTGTCCATAGCGTCTATTACCACTGGCTGCATTATGAGGGCATGATTCAGCAGGCTACGGAGGTTATCAAGGTGATGCAGAAGTGGCGCACTGAATTTGTGGCACCTGACGGATATACGACCTTCAGCGACTTGCCGCGGTACGGCAGTCGTGCATCACTTATGCGCATGCTTGCTAACGTCTATGACGTGGGAGCCGTGACCGGTCGCCCCTTGGAAGGGGAGTACTCAGAGGAGATGGTGCATTGGGATACGAACCACGGCGCGTTCGTTGTGTGCCTGACTCCCAAAACCTGGAAGGTCGGGTTTTTGACCGCCCGCGCCCTGCATGATGGAGAGAATGCCCGCCCGTTGAGTACCGCGGACTATCTGGCCACCATTCCGCACCATGACTCACCGGAGAAAGAGATTCACCAGCAGGTGATTGAATTTGCTGCCAGCAAGCTCTTGGGTGCTCTTGAGTCTGAGCATCTTTTGACCAGCGAGGAGCTGGACGAATTGAGTCTCTGGTAACCCTGTCGATCTGGGAACTCCCTATGGGGGTTCCCAGATCTTTTTATATATTTCTATAAAAGGACATACAAAACTTTATCTAACTTATTCCCTTAAAAATATGCATATAATATAGGCATAGCAACACGGCTATACAGTATCGAGAGGGAGACTCGCAATGGCATGGTATGAAAACGGTTACTTTGGTTTCGACACCGAAACCACCGGCGTTACTGAATCGTCTGACCGCATCGTTTCGGCGGCAATCGTCCGCTACAACAGCAAGCATGAGGTTATCCACACCCTGCAGTGGCTCATCAACCCCGGCATTGAAATCCCGGCGGCCGCCACCGCCGTCAATGGCATTTCAACCGAACAGGTTCAAGCACACGGAGCACCCGCCCGCGCCGCCATCAACGACATTCTTCACGTCATTGCTGATTTCTCTGCAACCATGCCGCTCGTGGCCTTTAACGGCTCATTTGACCTGACCGTGCTCTACCACGAGGCAAAGCGCAACGGTCTCAACGGTTCCGCCGAGTTCGCCCGAATCTTTGCCCCTGAGTCGCCCCTGGCACTCATTGATGGACTGACCATGCACCGCCGCGCTCGCCCCGTATGGCATGGCCGCCGCAACCTGGGGGCTCTCTGCAAGGCCTACGGCGTAGAACTAGGCGACAACGCACATTCCGCCTTCCATGATGCGCGCGCCTGTACCGAACTGAGCGTAATGCTCACCCATGAGCACCCTGAGCTATTCGAGGTGCCCGCTGCGGAACTCCACCGGGCACAAATGAGCTGGTACCCCGCTCAGATGGAAGAGCTAGAGGCTTATCTGCGCCGCTCTCGAGAGGATGAAACCATCACCTGCGCCCGTGAATGGCCTGTCCGAAAGTAGCCCCAAAAACTGCACTCAGTGAAAATTTCATTGAGTGCAGTTTTTATATTTTCATATAAGGACATTAAAAGGATTGTATACAGAAATCCCAAAAAAATTTTGGCATACTTAAGGCATAACAACACGATAGTTTGCCAAGAAGGAGGCAGTCATGAGTGAGCGTCAGGAACGTCAGCCCTTGAGTGTCAAGGTTGCAGAGATTCAGGAGATTCTCAACGATGCTGTGAAGGAGTTCAATAACACGGAGTTCTGGGAGGGGATGCTGAAGGCAACAGCCCGGTTCCACCGCTACAGCGTGAACAACAAAATACTGATTTACGTGCAGAAGCCGGAGGCAACCCTATGCGCGGGCTATGCGACGTGGAAGAAGAACGGCTACCACGTCCGCAGGGGTGAAAAGGGTATCCGCATTCTGGCACCGCGCACGGCAACCGCTAAGGATAAGAACGGCGAGGTCATCTTGGATGAGAAGGGCAACCCCGAAACCGTTACTTTCTTCGTTCCCGCGTATGTCTTTGATGTCTCTCAGGTGGAGGCGGGCGAGGATGCTAAGCCTCTTCCTCAGTTGCCCGATTATGAAGGCGCTTCAGCGGCTGAAGACCGGGGGCTCTATAAGGCGCTGGAGGGCTTCATGAACGCCCGTGGCTGGACTGTGGAGGTTATGACTCTAGATTCTGAATTGGGCGGCTACACCGTCCATGAGGAATCGAAGATTTGCATCAATGCCGCCCGGTCGCCCCTTGGTCGAGCTACCACCCTTGCTCACGAGGTGGCACACGCCCTTCTGCATGCCGATGTGAACCCGGTCGAGTACGCACACAATCTAGGCGGCGTGCGCTCTCTGGCAGAGACTGAGGCGGAATCGGTGGCGTTCGTGGTAGCTCAGGCATGGGGACTAGACGCTACAAGCTTCTCCATTCCCTATGTGTCCAGCTGGTCAGAGCAGGATACAAAGGTGTTGGAGGCGGCAGCGCAAGGCGTTCACAAGGCGGCGCATGAGATTCTAGGGGCGATTATGCCCACGCTGTAAACACCAAGGCGGTTTAGGTTAGGCTATCCTAACTTAACCCGCCTGCTGCTTATTCGCCGGTTGGGACATAATATGTCATGTTGTATATAGTCTTGCTTTTTTGTATGCGCTATAATAGGCATAAACACACGACAATATTTGCTTCTCATGGAAAGGAGACGGGCATGGCAACCGTCCTCACCCTTGGATCACTGAAGGGCGGCGTTGGCAAAACGGTCGCCTCAACGAATGTGGCTGCATGCCTGGCGATGCGCGGCTACAAGACCCTGTTCATTGACCTTGACCCGCAGGCTACCGCTACCGCCCATTTCGGCATTGACCCTGTACCCGATGAAGGCAAGCGAATCCCCACGGTAGGAGAGATTCTTTACACCCCGGAGAACTACGCTCAGGTAGAGCTGAGGGAGGCGATCGTTAAGCATGATCGCATTGAAAACCTGTGGGTGATCCCCTCATACTATGCTCCACTGGACGCTGCAGAGGGTAATCTCGATGGATTTGCCCGCGTCACCGCGGTACAGATGAAAATCATCAACCTCCTTCCTCAGATTCTTCCTGATCTTGATTTTGTCATTATCGACACGCGCCCGACGCTGGGGGTGCTGACCGATAACGCTCTGGTGGCAGCAGATTACGCAATTCCGATTTGCGCTCCCTATGAGCCCGCCTTCTCAGGGGCTGTATCCCTTGTTGAACGTGTTGAAGATCTGCACGAATACGCAGCCGGCATGATTCGCGTCAAGGTGGCACCGTGGATTCTGGCTGATTGGCCCGGGGGTAAGACCCCCGGAGAGGAAGCACAGGATCTTCTCGACTACTTGGATTCGGCAGAAATTGACCACTTTGCGTCAAAGCTGATCAGCTCCAAGGAATCCTCCAAGGTGCCGCTAAATAGCGAAGTTCCTGCGGTTGCGGGAAAACCCAACATTCCTTTCTCCCGGGGTGTTTTCGCCCTGGTCGATGAAATGTTGAATCGCTGGGTGGGTAATAATTTTGAGCTGAAGAAAATGGAGTAGTAGATGGCTGGCAAGACTAACGCCTTTGCGAAAGCGGAAGCGCGCGCTAAGAAGACCGCCAAGGGTAAGGCAGCTCTGGATAAAGTCACCCTTGCCGCTGCTCCGCAGAAGACCGATGAGAGGGCAGTGGTCCACAAGAAGGCAAGCGTGCGTCAGCGGACCTATCCCGAGGAATTTGCGCACCTGGACACCTTGCCCAAGATTCTCCGCTGCCAGTGCCGAAAGATTCTCGATGACCGGGGGCGCCTGGTCGATGTCCCTCGAGCCGAATGCACCTGTGAAGCCCGAAACTGGAACCGTACCTGCCTTCATATTGACGTCGATGCTTTGCAGATGCTCGAGGATCTGCGCGATACCGAGGAGCGGATCGTCGGCGTTCGAATGCCTCTCCAGTCGTACATGCTGGCCGCTTTCCGCGCGTTCCTTCCGACCCGCCAGGAGGGAATCGAATATGCTGCCACTCTCCAGCAGCGCATGGATCCTGGCGAGAAGCCCGAGAGCCCTAAGACTCTGGGACGAGAAATGCGCTGGTCACAGGATGTAGCGCAAGCCTGCCGGCATGAGGCACGGCGAGTATATGCGTCCGGGCGAGGCAAGGGACAGGTTCTGGTCCCGGCGTCCTGGTACTACTCCACGGCAATCCGCAACTTTGTTGATGACCGCCTCCAGCTGCTACAGGCCTAAGAAAAAACAGCCTGCTTTGAATGAGTTTATTACACTCTTCAAAGCAGGCTGTTTCCTGTATTCACTAGGGGATAAGGGCGTTTTAGTATATACTGAGTGTTGTAAATTTTACTGTAATCTCACCCCAGTTTGGAGTGTTTTTAAATGGCTACCACCGAGCTTTTCGGGAGCGTCTCTGAAGTCCTGCTCCCCACACGCGGGGGAGTTAGGTACACAGAATCGGGCCGGACATTTGTCTCAGGAGTGCTGAGTGGACCCCTGCAGGAGAGGCTTAAAGCTCCCCGAGTTCTGCTCGTGGAGGTGCCCAGTCGATCTGATGAAGACCTGCAGCAGATCCGCGGGCGCGCAAAAACCCTGAAATCTGTACCGGTACCTCCGCAGATTCTCAAGCCCGCAGTTTTTCCCGAGGTTACCCTCGATGATGGCAGTGTCATTAGGACCGCCGGGTACCCCCTGGATGGTGAGCTGCTTTCTGAAATCCCTGATCTGCCTGCCCGATTTGGTGTGCGTGCTGCTAACGCACTGCTGATCAGTCTGGTTGAGAGCGTCGTGAAGCTTCCGATGGAGGCAAGCGGTTCTGAGTCGGGGCCGGTGCACGGTGGTATTTCCCCGGAGAGGGTTATTATCCCGGCGCCGGGAAGTGGAGTAGCTATCCAGTTGGCGGGTCTTGGCGTGTATCGGCAGCCAGAATCCGCTAAGCAGCTGCAGGATCTGATGAGGCAGGATACTCAGGGGCTGCGTGCGGTCGGTCGGGTGCTGCCTGTTTCCGTTGCCGTTGCGGCTGAATGTGTTCCGTCGAGGCCTGGTTCTAAGCCGTCTTCGCTGGTTAATGCGTTGCAGGCTGCCGTGAAGCGTGAGGGTGATACGCCGACTGCTCAAGTAGCGCCTTCAGAGATGGCTGATTTTGCTCCCCCGGCACCAGTGAAGCCTGCAGATTTTGTCGCGCCTTCTGCTCCGCGCCAGGAGGAGAAGGCGAAGGATCCCGTGCCTGTTCCTTCTGTCGCACCCGCGATAGAGGAGAAGCAGGAAGAGCCGGAAAAGCGGATGGTTCCAGACCCGAGAGGGTACGGCCTGATAGCAGCTGAGGATTTGCCGGCGGCGGCGGTTGTGCCGAAAAATGAAGAACCTTCGCCTGTGGTGCAGCGTCCAGAACTACCGAAGCCGGCTCAGGTTCAGGCACCAGTTCAGCTCATGCCAGAGGAAATCCTCCCTGCAGAACTGGAAACTCCCGTAAATACTCAGGAAGCTAACGCGGCTGATTCCTCGCCTGAACCGAAGGAATCCAAGGCTGAAGAGCCTGTGCCTGCTGCAAAGCGTGCGGATGAGCCGATTCCTGTTCAGGTGCCGGTTCAGCGCATGCCAGAGGAAATCTCCCCTGCAGAACTGGAAACTCCCGTAAATACTCAGGAAGCCACCGCGGTTGCTCCGGAGGCTCACACTCCCACCGAAGCGGCACACAGCTCAATGCTCAACCGCATACGTGGCGTTATCCCCACCCGTCAGCCCCGAGAAGAGGCTGAACAGTCCACCAAGACCGAGCAGAGGAGCGTGAAGGCGCTTCTGACTCGTCGAAATCTGCTGGCGGGAGGTGCCGGTGTAGGTGTGCTTCTGCTGGGCTCACTAGCGGTAGGCGCAATGGGGAATAAGAAGTCTCAAGGAACCTCAAACGATGAGGTCCGCTCCGTATCTACCTTGACCGGATATGCCGATTCTGGAACCTGGACCGTGCCCGTTTCGGCCAGCGCGCAGGTTTTCGCTGCAGAGGCTGGTGTTCTGGTGGCTAATGGCCCGAAGGTAGAGATTCATGCGTTCTCTAAGCCTGCCGGTAAGACTCTGATCCGCACGGTTGATTTGGGCGGTGAGTTGGATCTGGCCTTCGATACGACGGTTGGCGGTAAGGCTGCGCTGGTGATGCAGTCGGGTCGAGAGCTGACCGTGTTCGTTGAGGGCATGGGTGCTGAGGACAAGCTGATTGAGGCTGAGGTGCGTGAGGGTGCTCGAATTTCAGGGTCGGGTTCTGCGACTGCTGTCTTGGCGGGCTCTTCTGCTTCCGTGTTGCTCAGGGATGGTCTGGCGGAGTTTAAGCGCCCTGAAGAGAGTGCGTATTCCTCGTTGGCTGCTGATTCTGAGGGCCTGATTTCGGTCGCTTTTGACGCGCCGGTGCTGGTGACCGATCGTGAGGGCAAGAAGCTGACTACGGCTTCTTTGTCTGCGGTTGCTGAGGGCTGGGGTGTTCATTCCTGGATTGGCGCGGGACACGGCAAGATTGTGTCTTTGTGGGCTCAGGATGTGTACACCCAGGATGAGGCAGCAGAAGTTGTGTTGGCGGTTCATTCTGCCGCGGACGGTTCCCTGCTGGGACAGAAGCAGATGCGCTTGTCTGATGCAGCCGAGAAGACCTCAAACGGTATGACGGTGCGCCCTCTGCGTGTTGGCCAGGGCGGTAAAACTGCTGTTTTCGGTCGCTCCGTGATTCGACTGGCTGATGGATCCTTCCGTGATGATTTGCCTGCAGATGCAGCGGTCAAAAAGATCAAGGGCGAGGTCATTGTTACTGAGGATCAGAGCGGGTCGGCTCTCGTCTATGCACCGGCTGAAGCTCGTGGTGTGAAATTTAGCGGGGCGATTATGGCGCAGGTCAGCTCAGGTTTGCTGGTTCAGCGCGGTAACGCACTCATTCTTCTGCCTGGAAATCAGGCATAGTTAGAAAGGTTTTGATGATGAGCAAGAGCTACAAGCTTCGCTCTGTAATGGCTGCTGCGGTCTTGGTGCCGGCGGTGGGTCTTCCTGCTGCGCTCGCTAATGAGTCGCCGTCTCCGGTGCCTTCTCCGAGCGCGAGCGCGTCTCCGAGTGCGCCGCCTGTGGTTGGTGAGTTGCCGGTGCTTGAGGTGACGGTGGCTGATCAGTTGGTTTTGGAGTACCCGGGTTTTGAGGCTGGGGAGTCCATTGTTTTTGTGGTGCGTGATAGCTCTGGGCGTTCTGTGTATTCGGTGGTGGTCCGTGTGACTGTTGCGGGGTCTGTGCGTCTTGAGGTGCCGGTTGGTTCTTTGGGTGTGGGGGAGTACACGGTTTCTGCGTCTTCTGCGGGGCATGAGTTGAAGGATCAGCGGGTGAGGGTTCGTGAGGCGGTGGCTCCGACGGCTGAGCCTACTGTGGAGCCTTCGAAGAGCCCTGAGCCGGTGCCGAGTGCGCAGCCGTCTGCTGAACCTACGGTGGAGCCTACTAAGAGTCCGGAGCCGGTACCTACTGTGGCTCCGACGGCAGAGCCTACTGTGGAGCCTACGAAGGAACCTGAGCCTACTAAGAGTCCTGAGCCGACGGCAGAGCCGAGTGTGAAGCCTGTGCCGGTTCCTATTCCTGTTCCGGTGCCGTCGGTGGAGCCTTCGAAGAGCCCTGAGCCGGTACCGAGTGCGCAGCCGACTACTGAGCCGTCTTCTTCGCCGGCTGAGCCGAGTGAACAGCCTTCTGCGCGTCCGGATGAGCCGGTGCCGTCGGTGGGCACTGTGAATACCGATCCGGAGTCCCGTAAGAAGGAGCAGGAGCAGAAGGATAAGGAACAGGAGAAGGTGGATCCTCATGTTGAGGTGATTCGTCCGTCTGCGAGTGCTTCTGCGTCTTCTGGTGCTGGGCAGGATGCGTCGGCGGTTGCTGCTGAGCGTGAGGCGGCTGAGGCTGCGCGTCAGGCGCCTGCTGTAGAGCCGGGTGATTCTTCGGCTCTGGTGGCTGAGCCTATTTCTCGTTCGTCGGTTGTGGCGGCGGATTCTGAGAAGGTCTCGGGTACGTCGGTTGTGGCGGCTCCGATTTCGCGTGGTGGGTCTGTGAAGGATCAGGATGCGGGTAAGGATGTGCCGGTTGCTGGTGCTCCGTCTCGTGATGCGTCCTCGTCTCCGGAGCCGTCGGTGGCGGTGGCTTCTCCGAGTTCGTCGGCGCAGGTTGAGCCTGCTGCAGATTCGTCGTGGGGTTGGTTTTTCCCTGTGGCGGTGATTGGTCTGGTGGCAGGTGCTGCGGGTTGGTTCTTGGTGATGCGTCGCCGTAAGGGTGGCCTGTAGGGTTCTGTGATGGTGCCCCTCTTTTTCTGGTGATTCCTTGTGGGATATGGGAAAGGAGGGGCACTTTTGTATATACTGGTTAGAGACCAAAGGCTTGTGTTGAGGGCTGGTTTTTTGTTAGACCTGTCCAGTAGAAGGCCTCTTATATTTCATGGTTTCGAACACCCATTCTAATAAGCCGTACACCTCTCGTGAGCAGCAGGAGATTGCGCAGAAGCTTCTCAAACATGCCGAGCTTAAGGCACAAAAGCTGGAGTACGCCGAGAAGGGCGAGGTGCCGACCGGGCAGATCGTCACTCGCACACATAAGGGTATGCGTGAGCTCTTCATGGAGCAGGCCCATAAGAACAAAACCAGTGCGAGCGCTGTGTTGCAGGCGTGTATTGAGCTGTATGTTCTTGCGCCAAGCAGCGTGCAGAAGGAGCTGACGGAGTACATCGAGAGGCGGACCATTACCGGTGCGCTCGCGCGTAAACCCCGATTGAAGACGCGCCGCAAAAAGTAGTATTTTCTGTTGGGACGCTATAGGTGCCTATAGCATTTTTTCCTGATAATCTAGGATTAGGAAAGACATAGCAGAATAATTTCTGCAGAAGCTACTTCAGGAAGAAGACATCATGGCAAAGCGCCCGCCCTCCTCAGATGAGCGACTGCGCGAAGTGTACAACTCCGCCGTTCTCACCACGGATCCGACCCTCACCGGTCGAGCATGGACTATGGCTGTCACTGAGCGGGCGTACTCCATCCTCACTACCGAGGACGAAATCATCGAGAAGCTGCGCACCCTTGATGCGTGCTACAGCAATAACCCCGATGGCAAGGCGTATTACGGCGTCATCGTAGCCGCCTATATTGACCCGAAGATTGCGTACCGCGGATTTATTCGATTCCTTGCCCCCAACCCGGAAGACCGTTCGGGCCCCTGGCTGGAGGAGGAAGTCCGCACCGCACCTCTGCGTGGAAACCTTGACGGCCAGCACCTCTACCAGAAGGCCGTCAGTCTCATTGGGCACCGCGTCCTCATCGCCAAGAACAAGGACGCAAACGCCCCCAAGACCCGCGCCCCTTGGGTACTCACTCACCTTGAAGACGGTGGATTCGACACCACCAAGCCGAACTGGGGTGCTGAATGGAACCAGGCTGCCAGCACAGACCTGAATCCTGTCCCCTCCAACGCGCACCTCATTGCTGGAGGTGCACCCGCCAAGGGGTTCAGCGCCCCCATTACCGACCCCGAGGCGCTCGCCATTCACCACAGCAGCCAGGCCCCGGGAAGCAGTGACGCAGAAGCGAGCGCACCGACTGAAGCCGTCGCCCCGGCTGTCGCGGCACCGGTTACGGTTCCTGAGCCTCAGATGCAAGAGCCTGCACCCGAAGCACCCGCTACGGTTCAGGATCATCAGGATCAGACGCAGATCGCCGGCCAGCAGCAGATGAGCGTGGATCCTGCCCCTGCGCCTGTATCCGTGCCTGCAAACCAGGCGTTTTTGCATCAAGAAAGCGCGCCGGCACCGGTTGCGAGCGCACCGACCGAGTACACCTCGAACCAGGCGAAGAGCGCCATTGTTGCTGGCGCTCAGGGTCTAGGATTACCTGCCGCGGAGGCGGTTCAGGCGGCGAAGGCTGCTTGGAATGTCGCCCTTGGCTCTCCTGATGCTGAGATGGTTTCTGCTCAGCAGGTGGATCAGGCGGTTGCCTGGATCAAAGAGCAGATACCGCACCGCCCCGCTTCTGCGCACTCCTAGTCTCACCTTGCGTGAGCATATAGCCGGCTCCCGGACAAAACCCCCGGATAGGGGGAGCTCCAGGAAGCCGGCTCCATCGTTTAACCCAACTACCCCTTCTCTCTTTGTAAGCGTTCATGACTCTTCCCACTCTGCTCACCGACCCCTTCAACGACGTTCTACGCCCGCACCAGCTGCGCAGCGGCGACACCCCGCTATGGGCTTGTCTGCCCGAAGAGACGGCATCCGCCATGGAATCCCACCTTGGATTGCACACCCTGGCAGAGCTGAGAGACTACTACCCGCGCCGCTACACCACTAACGGCCCGCTCGTAAACCCCGCACCCCACCACCTGAACCAGTCGATTACCTGCTACGTCACGGTCACCTCAAAGCGCCTGAAAGCCACCCGCACCGGACGGAGAATGCTTCTAGTCACCGGCACCACCGACGACGGACACAGCCCCGGGCATGCACCCGTCACCATCACCTTCTTCAACGGCTTTGAGGCATCCAAAGACATCACCGCCGGCGAGCGCCTGCTCATCTCAGGAACCCTCACCACCGGATACTCCGGGACCGGGTACACCATCGACAAGCCAATCTACGAGAAGGCGCCGCTGCTTTTGCTGCAGCCGGTCACCGCCACCTACCCGGCCACCAAGAAGGTACCTGCCGCCACCATCGCAGCAGCAGTAGCCCACCTGATTCCTACCCTCAGCCCCGAGCCTGACTACCTCCCGCAGTACTTGCGCGCTCGCCACCACCTAATGTCGCTGGGTGAGGCTCATCAGAAAATTCACCTGCCTGCCACACAAGAGCAGGCCGCCGCGGCACGCACCCGACTCACCTATGACGAGGCGTTTGCTATGCAGCTCACCCTGGCGCAAACGCGGCACCGCAATGCCTCAACCAGCGCTTACCCGCTGACCAAAACTGCAGGCGGGGTTCTTGATGAGTACGTCCGCTCGCTTCCGTACAGTCTCACTGATGGGCAGAAGGCTGCTGTCTCTGAGATTCTGGCGGGGCAGTCTAACCCGCACCCGTTGAACGCGCTGCTTCTGGGTGATGTGGGAGCCGGTAAAACGACGGTGGCGGCATTTGCGCTGCTGCATGCTGCCCACAATGGGTACACCTCTGCTCTGATTGCGCCTACGGAGGTTCTAGCCGAGCAGCACTACGAATCCTTCCGTAAGAGCCTGCCGCCGAGCCTCACGATTCATTTGCTCACCGGATCTACCGATCCGGAGCAGGCGCGCGCCATCCGAGAGCACATCAAATCAGGTGTTCCGTCCATCGTGATTGGCACCCACGCCCTGTTCTCTCGACGCATCAAGTGGCCAAACCTCGCTGTGGTGGTGATTGATGAGCAGCATCGCTTTGGCGTCGCTCAGCGAGATACCTTCAATAAGTTACCGACCCGCCCGCACACCCTGAACATGACCGCAACACCCATTCCCCGATCTGTCGCCATGACCACCTACGGTGATTTGAAAATCATCAAGCTACCCGGCCTGCCTGCAGGCCGTCAGCCGATCAAGACGCACGTCATCTCACCGCAGGCTACCCCTGACCAGTACCAGCGCATGTGGGCCCACATCGCCTACGAAGCATCGCAGGGGCACCAAGCCTTCATCGTCGGGGCAAAGATTGATCCAGGAGACCCGAACCCCGAAACCGACCCGAATACCGCCTCCACCACCCCGCATACCGTATGGGAAATCGCTCAGGAACTCACCCGGCAGTGCCCGACACTGACCTACAGCGTGCTCCACGGAAAGATGAGCAGCGAAGAGAAGCAAGCAATTATGGACGATTTCGCAGCCAATAAAACCCAGGTGCTTATCTCCACCACCGTTATTGAGGTGGGTGTGAACGTCCCGAATGCTACCGTCATGGCCATCATGAACGCCGAACGCTTCGGAGCAGCCCAGCTACACCAGCTGCGAGGCCGCGTAGGCCGCGGCGGACACCACGGCTACTGCTACCTCATCACCTACGCCAACCCCGAAACCGACACCACCTCACAAACCCGCCTGTACGCCATCGCCTCAACCCTCGACGGAACCCGCATCGCAGAAATTGACCTGCAAACCCGCGGCGAAGGACAAATCATCGGAACCCGCCAAGCCGGCAACAACGGCCTCAAACTACTCACCCTCAACAACACCCCACTCATCCGCAAAGCACGCCACGACGCCACCGAACTCATCAACCAAGACCCACACCTTCACCTGTACCCCGCGCTCGCCGCCTGGCTATACAAGCACCCCATCTACCGGGGCGGTAGCGCGCTCGCGCGTACATAAATGGTTTAGAAATGCCTTTTTTTGCAAGGGAAGAATATAATAAATAGTGTCAATGTCCCAAATGTAAATATTTAGTGAGGAGCGTTCCATCATGTGCGACTGGAAGCCGGGTCCGCGGTGTTTTAGCCACTACGCGCCGATCTTTCTCAAGGCCCAAATAAAGTACGCAGCGGCCATCGCCTTAGCCAAGGCCGAGGCAAAGAAGACCGGTAAAATCTCAGCAGAAACCCGCCGAATGCTCGAAGAGCAATTCCTGAACTACATGACCGCGCAGCGAGAGTTCTACGCCTCCCCGAAGGCACGAGAGGAGTTTTTGCAGCGCGCCATTGCAAAGCGCACGGCAATGCTGGAGCGCGGCCTGAACATCGAAAACGAAAAGCTACGTGAAATCCTCACAAACCACCAGCAACGAGACCTGGACATGCTCGAGAAGCAGGCCGTTGATGGCGCGCATCGCTGGGACCAGGCCAAACTGGCCTCCAAGATCGCTAACGATCGCAACGAGAACGCCCTGGAGCGCGGCATCTTCAGTGAAGCCGCCTACAGCGAAGAAGAACTCGCCCTGGTAGACATCCGCCACTGGGACCGCGCATGCCCCGAAGGTGAAGTCATCCTCAAAAACTTTGGCGACAAGCTACACCACTCAGATTCCTCTGACGCTTGGCGAGAGCTAACCATCACCCGAGAAGTCCGCATCGAAACCCCCACCGGCGAGCGCGTTCACCTCGACATCGAAGCCCGCATCGTCCAGAAGAATAAGAACTCGTCCAGCTACACCGTCGAATACGTCATCAAGCAGGACGGCAAGACTCTCGGTATCCTCATCCCGAACTCCTCCACGCAGGACAGCTATTTCAACGTTGGCGCGGTGTACGAGAGTCGCCCGCTGACTCGCGAGCCGTGGATGGCCCTGCATAAGGGCATCCGTCTGCGCAAAAGTGACTGGGACCACTACGCCAAGGTGAATAACCTCAGCCCTGAAGAGCTCGAAGAAATCAAGGCTGAGTTCACCCGCACCCAGAAGCTTCTGTCAGACGCAGGGGACGCAAAAGAGACCGAAATGTTCTCCCGCCTGAACGCCTTCCAAGACAAGATCAACCGCAAGCACCGCGGCCACAGGCACAACAACGCCACGGAGCAGTTCGTGGAGGAACACGGCGCTCGCACGAGCTTCAATAGCATTGCGGGTGCTAAGGACAATATCGCTCAGACGATGAACTCGCTGGATAGTACGCTGCTTGAGATGGCGGTTAAGGCGCGCACTCAGGGCATTAACACCTACGCCAAGGAGCAGTTCGGTGTGACGACTAAGCGCGACCGTGACAAGGTGGAGAAGGAATCTCGGGAAATCATGGCTAATGAGCCCGAGCGTCTGCAGCCGAAGTCCCGTAGCGAGAAGCGTAACCGTGGTGGCGGTCGAGATCGTGTTGAGCGAAATATGGCGCGTGAGAAGCGTCGTGCTTCGTATATGGGTGACAGCCCCGTGGTTGTTTCCCGCAGGGAAGAGAAGATTAAGCGCACCAATGCCAATATGGAGGTGCTGCAGAAGCGTGAAGGTCTTGCCTATAGCGCTAGGGTGGATTCGGAGCGTCGTCTCACCGAACCGGATAACCCCTTCAAGGGCTATTCCTACAAGGTTTCCTCTGTGCGCGCTGGCGGCATTAGGAGCACCGTCCAGCTGCAGTTCGATAAGGAGGGCCGTCTGGTCGGTGACATGAAGGCTTACAGGCACCCGCAGATGGAGAATATGGTGTTGATTTGCAAGGATCCGGGATATAACCCGGTGGTTACCGTTAGTACTGACCAGTTCGACGCTATGGCTGACGTCGAAAAATAACCAACATTTGCATTTGGGACATAGCGGAACATAAATAGGGGGTCGGAATCCCCGGAAAATCAAGGAAACCGACCCCCTACCGCCGCGAAAAACAGCCCTAAAGCACGCTATGTCCCAAAATTCATCCGCTATGGTTGAGGCAGATGAACAACACGACACGACCGGAAGGATCCACAATGTCTACCCCCGAAGCCGAAATCCGCAACAAGGAATACCAGAAGCAGTACCGAGAAGACCGCCTAGCACGCAAGCGCTACAGCTACGAGTCCTTGGAAAACCACTACCGCGTCACCGCAGGCGGTAAGGACCTCTCCGCTGAGCTGATGGCACAGCGCGCACCCGGCGTCACTGGAGAAACCCCCTGGGTGAAGGACCTGACCGTTCACCCGCTGCAGTGGCGACGTGAAGGAATCCCCGCAGGCCTGCCCATCTACATCGAGAACGCCTTCGAAAAGGAGGCTCCGGGCCGCAGCTTCACCGACCCGCGCATGGTCTTCGACGCTTCCCTCTTCGAAAGCATGACTGACGAAGAGATCGAGTACTTCAATAACGAACAGCACTGGGCAGTAGAAAACCCCTCCGCAGGTGACCATATTGCCCTGGATACCGAGCTTGACGACGAACCCGGCTGCTACGGCTACCTGGTCCACGCCAACTACGGCAAGAAGAAGCTCAACGACCCGCCGGTAGGCCGCCCTAGCTACAAGCGCAAGGAGGACGGTAAGGTGCTGACCTGGGGAGACCCCCGCAAGGATGCCCCCTACTGGCAGGAGCCCGGCGATTTTGTGTACGCCTTCCTGGATGAGGAATCCGCACGAGAAAAGTACGACGAACTGCGCGCTTCTCTCTACAGCCTGAACCAGGAAGTCCGCCTATACCGCCTCACCCAGCCGATTACCATCGGTGAGGCACGCGCATGGCTGAACTCTGATCACCCCCTGCGCGAGCAGCACCACGGCGCTATCACCATCGAAGCAGTCGGCACCGGCCAGTTCGACACCCCCGGCGCGCTGCGTGTACCCCAGCAGGCCGCCCCTGATGAGGATGAGATGAACCAGGCGGAAGAGCAGGCATGGTGGGATTCGCTGACTGCGGAAGAGCAGCACAAGGCCGAGTCCCAGCATGAAGCTAATCTGCGCATGATTGAGGAACGTGAAGCCATCAATGATGAGCGTCAGGAGTTCTCCGATCGCATCTACAAGGATCTATACAACGTGGATGCGATGCTGCAGCGGTTGCTCGAACGGGCAGAAGAAGTTGGAGACGAGGAGAACGCGCAGTGGTACCGTGAGAACAACGCCACGCTGAGCCTTGAGGAAAAGCTCGAGTTCGTAGCAGACGAGTACCGGAACCGCCCTGCACACTATGAGGCCGAGCTGCGCGCTACCAACCTCGTAACCCCCTTCGAGACCCTAACCAACCTGGTCCCGGTGGTGCCTCTGAGTGATGAAATGACCGCTGCAGCGGCAAGCTACAACCGGATCGCGCTGAAGGCTGGCACCGAGAGTAAGGCTCTGGGCATCAAGCGCCGCCGTAGCGGCGGCTACTCGCTGACCAAGGCGCAGGAGAAGTACGTTCGTGAGCACCTGCTGAAGGCCTACACCCGCGGCGGTAAGGAAGGGTCGGCACAGATGCTTGTCGAAATCTACGAGCCGACCGGCATGTGGCTGCTTGACCCGCGCGAGGATGGCGACGGTAACGGCTTCGACTGGGATACGGTGAACCTTGATGATTACCGTGCCGGCTTCCTTTTCCCGCTGGGTTCGAACATGCCCATTGGCGGTTTCGCGCCGCGCCGTGATCGCGTGGAGTTCTTGTGCCTGCTGCTGAAGAAGGGCATCATCACCCTTGATCAGTTCTGGGAGCGCCTGCGCAGCAACTCTTACATTTCCGACCGTGACGAGTTCTTCGAAAACGGCGCCAACTCGCTTGTGATGACCAAGCGCAACTGGCGCAACCTCGTGCACCATGCGAAGCTCAATGACACCGCGGAAGACCCCCAGGTGATTCCTACCGACTGGGCTTTCGTTGATGCAAATGATGAGCGCTTTGGCTTCTGGTCCCTCTCTGAGTGGGAAGAGTACATTGCCTCCAAGCCTGATGACTGGTTCGCCGTCGGTTCGGATATTCCTGAGTACATTGGCCAGGAGGTAGAGCCCGCCCTGCTGCTGCCCGAGATGCTCGAATGGCACCAGCGCCACCTCAAGACCGAAGGCCTCTAAATCTCAACACAGAGCCCAACCGCCACACAAGGTGGGTGGAAGGATGCCCCCTTCCACCCACCTTTTCCGCTACCCACCAATCATCAGGCAGAAAGGAGCACCCATGCCCCTGCTAGGAGACACCAGCGCCTACGCCCGCGCCGCCGGCTACTTCCTGAAGCACCCCCGCCAGAACCCCCGAAGCACCAACCAAGCCGCCTTCACCCAGTTCTGCGCCTTCCTGGAATATCTCGCCCCTGCAGGAGTCCCCCTGCAGGTATCCACCAAAGACTTCTGGGCCATGATCCGCACCAGCACCCCCATAGCCCACGTCACCTCAACCGGCCTGCGTGAACGCACCGTCCCCTACTACCACTGGTGCACCTTCTTCGGAGTTCCAGACATCGAAGACCTCGCCCGCATGACGGCAGAAACCCCCGACGCGCTCGCAGAGACCTACCGGAGCACCTGGGCAGCATACCAGCAGGCCCTTGAACAAGAGCGAGCGCAGGTGAACACTCAGGCGGCGACTCGGCGCACTAAGAACGTGCTGTATAAGCAGTTGGGGGAGCAGCCGCACAAGATTATTCCTGCAGGGGTGCCGGTCTATATTTCGGCTGAGCGTGCACTGGGGATGTTGGGGTGTTCTGTGCAGGCGTGGGAGCGGCTGCGGGCGCATTTTGGTGTGTCGTTTCGGGTTGTTGGTTTGTTGGGTGATGAGGCGGTGCCGTTGTTTGTGTGGGGTGCGGTACAGTCGTTTGCTGCGTTGTGGGGTGAGGGGGATGAGGCGGTGGATCGTGCGTTGCAGGTTGTGGCTGCGGAGCGGTTGCGGGGTGAGGATCAGTGTCCTCAGCGGGTGTACACGTATGAGCAGGCGTGCGAGGTGTTGGGGGTTTCGAGGCGGGTTTTTCGGGTGGGTAGGGATGAGTTGGGTGGGGGAGTGGAGGCGTATTTGATGCCGGATGTTGGGGTTCGTCCTAGCCGCCTTATTTCTGAGGAAAAAATTTTAGAAATTTCCCGTATTTGCTTGGATTCGGCGGCGGTTTAGTATATATTTAATAACAACAGGGCTTTGATTTGAGTCCGAGATGGATGTGTGTGATACGTAGGCGCCCTTCACTGTATCAATGAGTGGATACAGTGAAGGGCCTTATGTTTATCTCCAGGAGCCTGTAAACAACACGGTCAAGTACAGAAGGGAGCCTGTCATGGCAGGCCGTAAAAAGAAGACGCTCACGCCTGATCGTATGGCGTACAATGCAGAGGATCGGAAACACTGGGAATCCCTGCGAGCCCAATTTCGAGCCAAGAGAACCGGTCCGCACGTGGTTCTTCCCGCAACTCCGGGAACTCTCTTCATGGGATATGTGGATGCCGCCGGCGTATATCACCCGATACAGGGCAGGATCAACCTGGAATCCGACAAGCACACCATGCGACTTGGACTAGCCACCCTATCGGCTCGCCTCACAGACCAACTGGAGCAGCAGGGCTTTTTTGAGCTGCACTAACCGAAAAGGTAATCATGCCCCTCTTTCACCCAAAACAGGAGACCGACTCGAAGCCGAACTGGTGGCTGCGAAGCTCGAAAGCGACCCGAGTGTTCGTTACGATCCTTGCGGTTGCCGGCACCCCAGTGCTGATGCTGATATTCCGCCCCGTGCTGGTGCCGATTGTGCTTGCAGGATGGTGGGCCCTGTGGTGGTGGTGGTGGAATTTCTCAGTGAAATTCGACGCCTTCGAAAAGGGGCGACTAGACGATTCCAAAGATACGCACGAGTAGCGTACCTATTGGAGAAAAAGGGCGGTTAAGTATATACTCATGATGTTAGATGTGCATTCACTCGGGTATTTAAGCCCTTTATACAGCCTTGGTCTACACCCGAGTATTTGCACTCTATACCTTTAGACTCGTAGCGTTTCTAAGAGTAAATTTCGTGGTGGGTGTACGTCCGAATCTGGAAGGTGCACCCACCACCTCTTTAACACCAAACCCACGCAGAAAGCAGAGGCTCCATGCAGGTTTACGAAGTCGCCGTCCTGGGAAAACCCATCACCCAAGGCTCCATGCGCAAGAGCCGAGGAGGGCACATCGTGCACGACAAAGCCGATCAGCTCTACGATTGGAGGCAATCTATTGAAGATGCCTTCTACGAAAAATACGGGACAGACGGCACCTGGGTTCCCATCGACAAAGCAGTCCGTGTCGAAGTCATTGTCACCGTCCCCAGAACCCGCAGCATGACTGCCGGAGTCCCCGAGTTCGCAGACACAAAGCCAGACGTAGACAAACTCGCCCGAGCCATAGGCGACGCACTCTCACCAGGACCATCAAGCAAAGTAAAAACCGGGCCCCGCGCAGGGCAGAAACACTTCCGCATGCTCGCTGAAGACGGACGCATCGTATCGTGGGGAGCACAGAAGACCTACCCCTGGGGGAACCACACCCACCGCGCAGCGCTCGCTGAGCCGGGGGCACAGATCCGGGTCGTGGTGCTGTCGGGGATCTCCCGAGCGGATATGCGAGCCTGGGGCTACCACGCTTAGGCATCATGGGGTATATTAGGGAGCGACAGGCGAGCTCGTTCTTACGGTCCCGTGGGATAGGGTAAAACTTGTCGTGTTGTTTATGTGATGTGACTTACCCTGTGATACCTCCCAGGCGGTTGCATCAAATATGGGCCCGGGATGCTAATTCCTCGGGCCCATATTTTTCCCCTGAAATCTTTTCCTCAACTCATCTATCAACTATTGGATACGCTGCACCGCGGCGTTTTTATTGAAGGAATATCGACATGATCAACACGAACAAGATTGTGGAAAACCTTAAATTCCTTGGCCTCCTTGTTGCCGCCATGATAATCGCGGCTGCTTTCATGGCTCCAGCACAAATCCCTGAATGGGTCCGGACGGTTACTATTGTGGTGGTTTGTGCAGCAATGCTAGGCGTGAACATCGTATATGACCAAAAATTTGGCCCCGCCCGCGGCAAAAAATGGTCCTTCGAAAAGCCCACCGACACCCGGCACCGGGTACAGGTCACCGACCTTCACCATGGCCCCGCAGACCGTCTAGAAATTCACGGCATCATGCCGGGCACCGGAACCCCCTTCGAAGCAACCTTCACGCGCAACGGCAAAAAATGGGTGCACTCCTCCGGATGGGACGGAAACCTCAACGCCGAAGCAGCACCTGATGAGGTGAAGGTAGAAATCTCCGCAGACAAGCGCACCTACCTGCAGACCGAAGTCTGGGAGAAGTGGGAGTGCCCCTCCACAGCAACCGGAACCTCAGAAGAACCGCATCAGCACACCGACGAATGCTTCATGGAAGCCTCAAAGAAGCGCATCACCTGGCACATCGGCAAGAACAGCTAGAACAAGCCGGCGAGCGCGAAGAAGCGTTTTGTGGGTATATGGTAGAGGTATCTAATCACTAACTCACACAAGCACATACTCTCAAGTAAAAGTTGAACTTTAATCTTGCAGTCATTGAGGAGATCATGAACACCCTCTTTACCCGCACCCGCCTGTCCTTCCTACGCAACCTGGAAGGCATGAGCAAGAGCGACCTGGCGCGCCGTATCGGCGTCTCTCCCGCAGCAGTCACCCAGTGGGAATCAGGAGTCAAGACCCCCTCCCCGGAAAGCATCGCACGTGTCGCGCAGGCATTGAACGTGACCGCGGACTTCTTCACCCCGGGGGAGCTGGCAGAACCTGCCACCCCGGAAACCATGCACTACAACACCAAATCAGCCAAGATACTCTCAGAGCACGCTCAGAAGGGCGCGCTCGCTTACGTGACGGCGGCCCAGTATGTCGATTCCATGCTGGCAACCTACGTGGATTTCCCCGCGCGTAACCTTCCCGACATTCCTGCTGACCCAGAGGTGCAAGAAAGCGCAATCCCTGAACTGGCTGCAGAGCTTGTACGGCAGGATTGGGCAGTACCGGCTAACGAACCAATCGTTCACCTGATCCGCTCCGCTGAGAACAACGGAGTCCGCGTCATCTGGGCACCCGAACGGGCGAGCGCCTGCGCACCGTACAGCGTCGATACCGGCACCTTCCCCCTGGTCGTACTCAACACCTGGTCTCAGAACTACTACTGGCAGCGCGTCGATCTGGCGACCCAGCTAGGCCACCTCGTCATGCACGCCGACGCGGAACCGCAACGCAAACCGTACTGGGACCAAGCAACCAGCTTCGCTGAGCACCTGCTGCTTCCTGCAGAAGCCTTCGAACGCGAGTTCCCGAAGCGGTTCACCCAGGACGGCTGGATGCGCCTATTTGAGATGAAGGAAAAGTGGGGTGTGCCTGTCCAGTGGATGCTCTCGTGCGCGCATCACCGCGGAATCCTCAAGACCCGCCGGTACCACGAACGCCTCCAAGAACTGAAGGCCTACGGCTGGAAAACGATTGAGCCGGGAAACATCGGCACCCCCGAGGATTCCTCACTGTACCCCACAGCACTCCGCCTCATCACAGATGAAGGGTACGCCTCCACCGAGCAGCTCAGCGAACAAAGCCGAGTACCCGGCTGGTGCTTCGCCCTCATCACCAGCCGCGCCCTACGCATCGAACACATCAGCAAATAACCCCCAGATCCCCTGGGTACAGGCGGCGGTACAGAAAGCGCTCGCACCCAGGGGTTCTTTGTCTAAAAACGGGGTGGGTGGTTGCGGTGCATGCTACTAATCATGTATACTAAAGGCAGAAAGGATTCACCTCCTCTCTATTTAATTAGCGGAAAACCCCGCTGGAGCGTTTAGTTCTGGCGGGGTTTTTCGTGCCCAAAAACTCGGATAGAGAATTGGTTGGGTGATTGCGGTGGTTGCCGCTAACCATATATACTAAAGTGAGTCGGAAATAGTCCTTGACCATAGGAGTTGTCGCTCCTACTAAATTCCCTGGCGGCAAACGGGGAATTTCCCTGATTGCAGTCAGGGTGGTTCAAGAATCTATCCCCGTTCAACGAGTAACCAGAAACTCTTGTCCATAGGATTCACCTCCTATTTAAACCCCGCTAGAGCGTTTAGTTCTAGTGGGGTTTTTCATACCCAAAATATGGATAGAGAATTGGCTGGGTGATTGCGGCGGTCACCGCTAACCATGTATACTAAAGGCACATCTCTACTAGGCCGGCGAATAGGGTTGAGACAGAGCTTCTCTATTCGACGATAGCCAAAAGGTTCTTGGTCATAGGAGTTCACCTTCTATTTCATTCCTGGAGGCAACTCAAGGAATTTGGGAATCTTAAACCCCGCTGGAGCGTTTAGTTCTGGCGGGGTTTCTCATACCCAAAAACTCGGGTAGAGAATTGGTTGGGTGGTTGCGGTGGTTGCCGCTAACCATGTATACTAGAGATATCTATTTAGTTAGAGATTAGAGACAACGCGGGATACCCCGCTAGAGAAACCCCGCTAAGCTACAAGTTTTAGCGGGGTTTCTCATACCCAAAAACTCGGATAGAGAATCGGCTGAGTGGTTGCGATGGTCGCCTCTAACCATATATACTAAAGTGAGTCGGAAATAGTTCTTAACCATAGGAGCGGCAACTCCTATCCTACTAAATGCCCTGATTGGCGTCAGGGCGGTTCAAGAATCTATGTGATGACTAGAAGGTAGGCGCTAGCGATGTTTCGCATCGCCAGTAGCTCCACCAATGGATGGTCTAGTAGAGACAGCTAGAGATTACGTGCAAAATCTCTACGAGACCGACGAACAATATAGCCACATAGCTACCCCGTTCAACTAGCCAGAAACGCTTATTGTTCATAGGATTCACCTCCTATTTATTTAGAGAAACCCCGCTAGAGCGTTTAGTTCTGGCGGGGTTTTTCATACCCAAAACCTGGACAAACAAAGTAGGGAGTGGCTGCAATGACGCACCGCATCAACATCAAAGACTGAAGCAGAACTGCAAGGCTCACGCTGGGTTTTCAATTTACCCCGGGGTAAATTGAAAACCTGAAACTCCGGTTGTTTCTGGTGGCATGCTGGAGATAACCGAAAGGAGAAAATGATGATTCCCAAGAACCGCATTACAACATCAATTCTGACTGGCGCCAGTGTCGCGTCAGCAACCGTCATTCTGTCCATCTTTGAGCCTGATCGTCTGGTGTTGCCGGCGGTGCTGATGGCGGCGATTCTGATTTTCAACGTCCCGTACCTGACCTTTGGCCGTTCGGAAGGGGTAAGTGACGGGCGGGCGTGCCAGCTGGCCGCCGTGGTGGCCGGTATCGCTACCGGTCTAGTGATTCTTGGTCAGCCGACCGAGGGGCGGCTCATTCCCACGATTGCAGAGGCGGCGCAGCAGGGCGGCTCCATGCTGGCAACCGGTCTGGCAGGCTGGGCTCTGTGGAAGGCTGGCGCGCACTCAATGCCGACGTTACCGGACGTACTGAACGGCAAGCTCGTCTGGGCCACCTCAGCTGCCGCCGGCTACTTCCTGCTCACTGGCACTTTGTCGATCGTCCTGCTGGAAATTACGCTTTTGACGATTCACTATTTTGTGCGCGCTAAGTACGAGTCGCTGCATGTGGATTTGAATATCTCGCAGATTGTCGCCGTCCAGGGATGTCTGATGATGAACATGATGCTTCTGATGTTCCTGCCGTAACGGTTAGGCAGTGAACACTAAAAGCCCCTCCCACCTTCGTGAAAAAAGCCTCCCGTTTCTTGGACATCAAAATTAACGTCCAGGAAACGGGAGGCTTTTATTCAAAATAGTAAAACCACATCAATCGGCGGTTATGCCTGTTGGCGCAGATATAAATAAGTATACCAGGACTCCTGAAAAGAATCCTAATTCCACCCCCGGTACTGACCGCTTGTGTGGCTGCCGGCATCAAACATGAACATTCTGGCCGGCCTAAAGTACAGCGTGGAGAGAATGTCGTGACGATTCATGTCTTCTACCGTTACCGTGCCGTCCTCGCAGCGGTGCGCGAAATCTTCTAGCTCATCAATGGTTGCTCGTGCGCCTTCTGGTGCTGGCTCGACGTGTACCCGCCACTCAAATTCAGGCTGAGCGGCAACCGCGGCGACGAACTGGCGGACGGCTTCGGCGGTCAAGGGTGCTTCTGGCGGCTCGATCTCTGGGTTCGCTGGTGCTGCCCATTCCACGAGGCGCGCCAGCGTATCCGTAGCTACACCAACGATGAGCCATTCAGGCGAGATCTTCCGGTACATCATCTCAACCGTCACGGTGTATAGCGGTTCATTCTGTTGCTCTTGTTCTGTCATTTTCTCTGACTCCTTCTTCCCGCAGACTAAGGGCAAAGTGCTCTTAGGCTCCGGGTTCTCTATGAGAGAGTGTACGTCTCATTGATTGTCTGGTTTCACGAAAAATATATAGAAATATCCTACCTATAGTGTTCGCAATACCGTACACTATAAGTGTAGCAGGGGGCGGGAAACCCCAGCTGCCAGAACCGCCCGATCCGGGCGGGCTAACCTCCCTGACAGAAGGAAAACATTATGCAAAACGAAGTAACTATTGGCATTTTTCTCACCGTACTGCTTATTGTCGGAGTTCTTTTGTGGCTTTTTAGTAGCCCTAAAAGCTCCGGGAGTTTCTTACTCCTCATAGTGTTTGTGATTGCTGTGCTCGGGCTTAGTTTCGCTCTATATTCGTTTAGGTCGTGACAAAAAATGGAAAACACAGCAGATATTAACATTATTCTCGCTCTTATCGGTGCACTGATTGTAATCGGATGTCTTGAGTGGCTTTCTAGTAGCCCTAAAAGTTCCTGGAGATTCTTAGTCCTCACAGTGCTTGCGATTGCTTATCTGGGGGCTAATCTCTTTTGGCTGGAAAAATAAAAGCCCCTGGTGCCAGCGCCCAAGTATGGGCGTGGGAAGAGGCACCAGGGGGATCCCCCACCTGAAGGTGAGGGGACAGAAGGGCGCGCATCAGGGATGCGCGCACAGAAAGGATAGCATGTGACGGAAAGAAAAAGGACGGTATATCTAACCTCCGCACAGGCTGCAGAAATGGCTGGAGTCAGAGAGCGCACCGTGCAGAAGAACTGTGCAGCTGGCAATCTTCATGCCGCCGGGCAGATTGGCAAGGCTCTAGGGTTTCTTGAGGCTGATGTGAAGGACTGGATGGATTGGCGGGAGAAGAATCCGCGTTATTCCCGGGCTTGGGGTTGGAATGATAGCGGAACGCCGCGTCCCGGCGGGAAGACTATCAAGAAGAAACAGAAATTTAGCAATGAGGACTACGGGGAGGGAAGCCCCGAAGCGCCTTAATCGGTAGTGCCAACCGGTGCAGCCGAAACTTACGACAGGAAGGAAAACATCATGCTTAGCTCCCCATTCTCAATCCCAAACACCCTTTGGACTAACCTGGTCCTCGCGTTCGCCATCCTAGTCTTCATTGGGCTCGCCGCCTTTATTTTGTGGCCCGACCCTAAAACTGCTCGCAAAATCAAGAACAAGATGACGTGGCACCTAGTAACGACGATTGAGAAAGAAAGCATCGACAAAGAAGTACGCCTTGAAAATCTGAAAATCCGCGACTGGAACCCGTTCATCAAAAAAGAAACCATCACCAAGGACCCGACGTATGATGACGTTTTCCGTCACCGCCCCCACATCAGGTTCAAGACCAAGAGCCCGGTTCAAAAGTGGGGCGAAGAACTCACATCAGATTTCTCTTATCAGGATGGCGATACCTGGTCAATGGATGATCCGTCCTTTGACTGGAACGGTGACCCTGAAAACGTTGCACCAGGAGAAAGGCTCAACAGCGTTATTCACATTGTCCCGTCCGATAAGGATTACTCCTTCACGACAACTGAGATTTGGCATTATCGCCTCTGTAACAAGAAGCAGCTCAAAGAAGAAGGAAAGGATCACGAGCACACCGGCATGTGCGAACTTATTAACTCGGTCAAACACGTGACCTGGCACATTAGGAAAGGTTAGAAGACCATAACGAAAGGGTGCCCCGCTCTCTGCAGAGAGCGGGGCACTCTTTCGTCTGTCTCGAGGCGAAGAAAGTTTAGCGGGTGAAAATATGGTGTAAAGATGCGCGCATGCTGCTTGAAAATGCAGTCAAATTTCAGGGAGGAAACTTCGCTCCAGAACAGGGGAGGGCTGTACCGTGCGCCTGGCGAGCGCGTTTGTTTCCGTCGTGTGTACGGTGTGGATTCCGTACTGGTGAATCTACCCGGGGGTAACCTTGGGTCGTGGCATCTATAATACATACTAAATACTCTTATTTGCCCTTTAGATTCAAGGGGCGTATCAATTTTGCCGATAAAGGCGTCAGAAAGGACGAAGAACGTGGCAGATCAGGCGTATATGGGAAACCTGGCAGATGATCCGGTGCTCCGCTACAGCCCCGACGGCAAGGCATGGGTGAGCGGCAGAATCATCGAGAACAAGAAGGACCGATACGATCCGACCACCAAAACGTGGGTAAAGAACGAGAACAAGCTTGTCCTGTCCTACAAGCTGTCGGGTGCGCTCGCTGAGCATTTTGCGCAGAGCGCTAAGAAGGGGCAGCGGTGGGTGATTACCGGTGATTTGGTAACTCGTGAGTTTGAGAAGGACGGGGTGCGCCGGTCTATGACGGAGATTATCGGTACTGATGCTGCTGCGTCGGTCATGTTCGGGACGACTTCGTTCACGCGGGCTTCGTCTGGGCAGCACTAGTCATAAGGTTTTTGAGGGGCTGGCACATCAACCATGTGCCAGCCCCTCGCTGCTTGTTCCCCTGCTTGTAGAGGGGTTTCGTATTGCGGGTGAAGTCTTTATTTTCAAGGTCACCCAGGCAGGTTACGTATATACTGGGAGCATGTTTACCATACTCATTATTCTCACCTTTGCGGTCTCGTATGGCCTGCAATGGGCGATTCGCTTTGCGACTCCGGGTAGCTCTTTGGAGTCGGGGCTTCTGAAGGCGCAGCTGCCTTTGACCGGAACGCTTCTTGCTGGCTCACTGGTGCTGGCGTGGCCGTCTATTCAGAAGACCCCGCCGCTGCTGGTCTTCTTGACCTCACCGCTGGTCATCTTCGTTGTCCTGCTGATTATGCTGGCTATGGCGCGGCGAGCGCAGTACCGCAGGACGGGTCGATCATGGCGCAGCCGCCAGAAGGAAGAGAAGCAGCGAGGTCTAGCTAAGGCAACTGCCGAGTATTGGCCGCGGTTCTTCTGGTGGCTGCGGTTGGCGCTATCTGGTGACACCCCCAAATGGAGCCCGATTCATCAGGGCTTGCTGCTGGGTGCGCTGCTGGCGGCGGCGAACCTGTCATGGGTGGGTGTGCTGATCGGTGCGTTGCTGGTGAGCGTTTCGATTGCCCGTGCTTTCTCTTTGCGCGCTAAGCAGCAGGAGCATCTAGCCCGCCTGGGGGATTTCTTGCTGGAGAAGAAGGTCATCAAGAAGGACATGGACCCGGCGAAGGCTGTCAAGATTGACTGGGACCTTGACCAGCACACCCCCCGCCAAATCCGCATTGGATACCACGTCGGATACAGTGTGCATGAAGAGCGCACCCGCAATGACTTCGAGAAGTCGTTCGACGGTCAGTTCTGGACTGATGATGCATACAAGATCGTCTGGGACCTGCGAAACAACCAGATCGTTATCTCGACGATTGTGTTGCCGGCAAATATCCGCTGGAGCGGTCGAGTCCACGAAGACCCTTACACCTTCGTCATCGGCACGAACCTTGCCACCGGCGAAGACGTGACCTTCTCCGTCAAGAGCGAGAACCCGCACGCGCTCGCCTGTGGTAGTACCGGTTCGGGTAAGTCTGAGGTGATGATGACCTATATCGGTCAGGCAATGCTCAAGGGTTGGTATGTGGCCCTGGCTGATCCGAAAACGTCAGGTCTTGTCCAGTTCACCCGTAAGCGCCGCTACAGCAACCGCAACGGAATCAATACGGGTGTGGCCCCTTTGATGGTGGGAGATGCCCGCCCCGGCATTATTGCCCACGCTACCGATATTGTCGGCTGTGGTGATGTCCTGCAGATGGCTCTGGCTGAGATGGAGCACCGCAAGCAGCTCACCGCACTCTACAACGTCTCCAATGTCGCCAGTCTGCCGGCTGATGTTCGCGCTGGCAAGGGAGGTACCGCCCCCATTAAGCCGATGCTTGTCGTCGTTGATGAGGTCGTCTCGCTGTTCATGATTGAGAAGGTTGATACGGATGATCCGGTCATGCTGAATCAGATGGAAGCCCGCAAGGCGGCAAAGGTAGCGCTGCTTCGCTTGGCTATGGAGGCTCGAGCTTTTGAAATCTTCTTGCTGGTGGCTGGTCAGCAGCCTTCAGCATCAGATTTGGGATCTAACTTTCGTGCACAGCTGGGTCTGCGTGTGGCCATGGGTGGTCTGAACTCCGGCACCTCCCTGATGGCGTTCAATGAGGCGAACCCGGTCGAGCTGAAGACTCTGAACAAGCGCACCGGCAAGAAGGTACCCGGTCGTGGCCGCTTCAAGCCGGACATGTCACTGCCGACCGAGACAATGCAGGCATGGTGGTGTGGCCCCGAGGCCGCCGACCTGGACGAGTTCTGCCCCTACCCGGACTACCCTGAGGTCGAGACTCCCGTACAGATGCCCGAAACCTTCCTGGTGGGCACCCCGTGGGAGAAGAAGATCAGCCACCCTGAACCCTTCGAGCAGGTACCCGCACCGGCGCCCGAGGCCAGCAGCAAGAGCAAGCCGGCCCGAGCGCTTGAAATCATTGATTCGGACGAGCCGATGGCTTCAGTCTCCGAGCCGACGGACTGGGCCGGCGCGGTGGAATCCCACCCGGAGACCGAAGAGGAACCCACCGGAGGCGGCAGTATTGATGATGACGCAGAAGCCTGGATGCAATACCAGCAAGAACTCTTCGATACCCCGGGGGAGAGCAGTAGCGAAATGGCAGATTTCCAGCCGCCAAACCCCCGCAACAACTCCTCCGAAGACTGGGTATAAATAAACCCCAAACCCCCGCCAACACTACATAAAACAGGCAAATACGTATATACTATAGGTGTTTGTAAACCTCAGCGAGCGCACCATAACCCACTCAGACTACACAGGGGTTATGGTGCGCTCGCCTTTGATGGAAAGGCGGCTGGTGATGGCAGGTAAGGGTAGTAACGACGGCGGCTTCTTGGGCCGTATCATCTCGTGGGGTGGGGGAGTGTGCATCCTGGCGGTGTTCGTTTTTTTGGTCTCTTCGCGCGGCTGGGACGGAATGATGCAGCTGGTTTTCAGTGAGTGGTTGCCTGCAGCAGTTGAATGGCTCAAGAGCCTTGGCCAGGCGATCTGGGACGTGCTGCAGAAGATCCCCGGGGGAGGTGCTGTGTAGCCATGATGGGTAAAGAACACGCACTGGTGGGCTTTGGCGCTTATGCTGCCGGGGCTTACGCGGCAGCGCACGCCGGGCTGTTCCCGGCAGAATTTGCCACCGCCGGCGCGCTGACTGCCGGGGCGCTTGTCTCTGCAGGGGCGGCTCTTATTCCTGACATTGATCACCCCTCCGGAACCGTAGCTAATGCGGGCGGGCCGATCACCCGCGCGATTGCCCACGCAACCAATGCGGTATCGGGTGGCCACCGAGAAGGCACCCACCAGTTGTGGTTTGCCGCGGCGTTCTTCCTGCTGGTCTGGGCCACCACCACCGGAGCAGAGGCCGTCGGAACCTCTTTCAATGCGCCGGCGCTCATCACCTGGCACGTGCTTGCGTCCTGTCTCTGGTTCACCGTTATTGTTGCCTTCGGGGCGCAAGCGACCTCCAAGACGTTCTTGCACCAGAAGCTCAACCGTATCTGGCAGCAGAAAACCGGTGTGGCCGCCAAAGCCTACGCCTGGGCCTTCGCCGTCGTATCCTGCCTGCTGGCCTGGCTACTGTGCGGGCCGGCAGATACGTGGGGGTGGCTCGTGCCTGCAGTCATCACCGGCCATCTATCGCACCTGCTCACCGACGCGCTCACTAGCGCAGGCCTAGAAATCCTTCCCGGCAAACGCATCTATCTGCCAATCCTGGGGGACACCACGGCCCACAACCCGGTACAGCTACTGCTGGGTGTTGCTACCGCCGTGGCCGGCATTGCTGCCATCATCTTTGCCGCTACCGGCTGGTCTCCGCAGGCCATCGACTTTGGTCACTTTTCACTCACCTAAAACCCAGCCCATGAAATACCCGGTGGCCTACACGGTCACCGGGTATTTTTATAAAAAAATCACCCAGACCCTGAAAAACAAAGGGAACCGGCATGGATTACGTATATACTGTATGTATGCACGAATCGACCCCACCTCAAAATATTATTGTCACCAAGCCCGCTGAACCCGATTTCGGCACCGCTTCGGACGACGACGAGGACACCGAATCATTCCACGGGCCCGAGCTCCACTACAGCGAAGCTCAAATCCAAGAAGGATTCCGCTACTCAGCCTACGCAGCAGCCTGCGCAGCAGCCCTCGTCATCCCAGGACTATCCCTCCCGGCGATCTTCCTGGGCACCCACTTCATCCGACGCGCTCGCCGTAACGGCAACCCAGCCATGGTGGGGTCGATCGTCAGGACCCTAAACATCATCGAGACCATCATCATCCTCATTGCTCTTGCTATAGCATTTATTGGAGGCCTCGCATGGTATCAGGACCTGGAGCGCACCCAGCAACAGCAGCAGCAGGTTTACAGCTCCGTAAGCCCCGCCGCCGCACCCACTATTCACAATTAATCGTCCCGGAAAGGACACACTCAATGACCGAAAACAGCCCCCAGACCGGCACCATCCGCCCCGAGGAGATTGCCGACGCGCTCGCCAAGGACCAGGCAGCAGGCAAGATTAGCATCATTGATGAGGACCACCTGCTGACTTATCCTGAAGACGGTTCGGAGCCCATCGAGGTCTCCACCGAAAATTACATCCGCAGCTTTGACCGCTTCAGCCAGGCACACGACGGCGTAATCATGCAGGCCAAGGCCGAGTTCTTCTACCAGAGCCAGGAAAAGACCCTCACGCGCTTTTTGAGCAAGCCGCTGAAGTCACCGACCATCGCTCGTAGCGTGGCTGCCACCTCGGTATCCATCATGACCATTCTCCTGATGCTATCCCTCCATCTTGTGAACCTCCTGCTTGGACCTTTGAAGGACTCTGGCCCTACTGCCATTGCGGATTTCTGGGGTAAGGTCTCCATCGTTGGCAACATCGTTGTAGTGTTTGGCCTTATGGTCTACGGTTTTTATTACGCCTTCCGCATCCGCAAGATGATTACCGAAGATCACTTCAAGGTTGGCATCGAGTACACCCCCATTGAGGGCGCAGAAGACAGCATCAAGAATTTGCGCCCGGTGGTCATCAACATTAAGCCCACCACCGTTGGTCAGTTCCTCCGCACCTGCTGGATCTTCGCCTGGCGCCCGCTCGGCAAGCTCTACCTGACCGCCGTCACCTTCTATATGGTGATCCCTTGGGGCTTGCGTCTGATCGAGTCCATCTAACCTAAAACACCCAAGGCGAGCGCCCCCTACCCCGGGGCGCTCGCCTTTTCTATACCCTCATTTGCAAATGGGACTAGCTCGACTAAATACTAGAAGCAAGCGTGAATATATGAAATAATAAAGACATAACAAAAAGCCTAGACATGAAGGAAGCTACACGCGAGGGTTCAATTCCCTACCTAGGCGCGCTCGCCCTTGAGGGCGAACATTCAGAGATATTTCAACAACTAGTGATGATGAGCGTTACAGGTATGTTGGGATCTTCTCATCCGGGCAAGATGCCTGCAGTCCCCGATTATCGGGGACTGCAGGATTACCCCCGACATAACAACACGACACTCAAAGGACAGAACGATGAAAATCGAGACTCTCCACATCCGCAAGCACAACGGGCCTTCTGACGCCAGTGGCCACCCGTATATCGACGTGAACATCCTCTACGATCCCGATACCGAGGCACGATCAGAGACCATCTCACGGCTGCTTGCCTCACTCATTAACGACTTCACGCCTGAGCGTCTGGACACTCAAGCCAAGACCATCGATTCAAGTACCGGCACCTGGGCTGAATACAGCTACACCACAGAGCCGGCCCGCTAACTCATTCCACATACCAACCCGAGAGGACCTGATACCCATGGCTTACAACAACAGCTGCACCGCATCCCAGCGCCGCTACATTGAGGCACTGGCAAAGGACCTGACGGACGAACAGCTCAACACGGCAATCCGCAAGACCGGCACCAGCTCGACCCGAGTGTACGGCTCCATGCACACGCGCAACCAGCGACTGCAGCACCTGACTAAGGACTACGCTTCTACCCTCATTTCCCTTCTGAAAGATGAGGAGTACGTGAACTCATTGGTCGCTACTGACGGGCACGAGGAAGAGGGGAGAACTAGGGGTGGCGCTAATGATACTAGCTGTTCTCACGGGTGAGGGTATCCTTGCCGGTGTAATTGTCCTTGCCGTCCTGTTTGCGCTGATTCTGATGATGTACTGGATTTGGTGTGAACTCAAAGATGGAGACACGCTATACTCAACGCGATATTTAATGGCCATGTTTTGGATGGTTCCGATATTGATCGTGGTATGGGCTGTCCAAGGCGTTTTATTGCTCATGCAAATATGAAAGCCCCCGGTGCCGCCGCTCACAGAGGGCGGGGGAAACAGGCACCAGGGGAACCCCCGCGCCCGCGCGGCGTGCCAGTCAAGGGAAGAAAAATGAAGGTCTTAGCAGTCATGATTACTCTGCATTAGCCCCATTTGCATGGCTCTAGCGTGATAGACTTATGACCATACGTTGTAGAATATTAAGAATCTTTCAACACGCTTTGATGTTCTACACAAAGTAAGAAAATGGGCTGAAATCCGCGTGGATTTCAGCCCATTTTCTATGCGCCTATGGCGCCTCCACATGCTGCTAGTCAGCGGGGGAGAGGCTCGCCAACGCCGGGTGATGACGCAACGCTTCCTCCAGCTCACCGGGCAGCTCATCAAGGTACGCGCTCGTCACAGCCACAGACGAATGGCCCAGGATCTTTGATACCACCTTCAAGTCCCAGCCCGCAGCCAACAGCAGCGTCGCCGCGGTGTGGCGCAGAGCGTGCGGAGTCAGCTCTCGATACAGCCCGGAGACCTCCGCATCCTCCAGCACCCGGCGAGCGCACCGATCCACAATGCGGTTCACGGCAACGGTGCTGAGGCGGTTGCCTCTGGTGGATATGAAGACCCAGGGGATCGTGGCGTCAAGCTTGCGGGTGCGGATATAGGAGTCACGGATTCGCACGTATTCGCGCCACGTGGCGGCAAGGCTTCGGGGCAGAGGGATAGTGCGCTCGATATTTCCCTTGCCGATGACCGAGATGCTCAGCTCCGATTCGGATTCCTGAACGTCTACGATCCGCAGGCCGTTAAGCTCAGAGGCGCGTAGCCCTAACGTCACCAGGGTATAGAGAATCAGCTGATCACGGTGCCACGTAAAGACGGCTTTCTCGCCCTCTTCTTCTGCAGGGTAGGGGCCGGGTCCGACTTCCAGGAGGGCTTGCGCCTGCGCCAAAGACAGCGATTTGCGTTTGCGGTTCACCGGCGTGCCGGCACGTACCGTGGTGGAGATCGTCATCTTCTTTGATGGATCGGCAATCACCCAATCACGCTGAAATGCGTAGGCCAAGAAGGAGCGCACCGCAGCCATAAATCCCTGCCGCGTGTACGCGCTACGCACCGCGGCATTCTTGGTCTCCAATGATTCAGCGCGGCGGCGATCGGGTAGCTTGGCGTACTCGATGACTAGCTGATCGAGGCGCTCGCCGGTGATGGAGGAGAGCCAGGCGTTCGGGCCGATGAGGTTCACCATGTCGGTTAGGTGCCGGCGGGTGGTGGTGAGTGATCCGGCGGAGTACTGCTCAATATGGGTGAGGTTCTCGAGGTGGACTAGGTAGCGTTCGACGGCTTCGTGGAGTGTCTGGGGGTGGGCTGGATAGGTGGGCTGATTCGGTGCCGGTGGTTGGGGTTCGTTGAGGGGCTTGGTAGCCTCCATGGCAGCCTTTCGGTCTCGGTGGGGTAGTGCCTAGTACCACCCGTAGAAATGTTATAAAATAGGTCTTATATTACATTTTAACAGATGGAGGGGTGATACCTCTTTATCTCTGGAAAGGTAGCCTGAATCCATGACTCCAATTTTCAACTTCCTCATCACCAGTGCGCCGGCGCTGCTGATCGTCATTATTCCTATGGTGATGACCTGGCGCATCGTCGTGCGCGCCAGCCGCAACCTGGATACCATCGACCGCACCATCCGCCTTGGTCGGTACATTCTGCCGCGCTGGGCTGCCTGGCACATCCCCGGCGCTATCTACCTTGTGCTGGCCATCTTGAACCTGATTGCCCTGCTCTTCATCGACCCTCGAATCGGGTCTCGGTATGTCACCATGGGTCCCGGTTGGGAAACAGCTTGGAGCCTCTATACGTTGCTGATTGGTCTGCCGCTGATGGTGGTTTCATACGTCGCTATCCCCTGCTCCCTGTACATCTGGATTCGAGTCTGGCTGCTGGGACGCAATATGACCAAGCGCAAGGAGCATGATGTCCGCGGCGCCCTGGCACATCTGCGCAACCAGGTTCGCCAGGCAGGAGAAGAACAGCGCCAAATCCGAGACAATGACCAGCGCTAACGCAGCCCAAACCTTTCTGCCGTGTTTTTGTAGCTGTGTTTATATGCCTTAATGTCCCCTAGTGCCATTTGAGAGGTTGCACACCCCTGTAAAACCGCTATACTGGAGACAGATTTTAACCGCATACACAAAGCCGCCACCGGAAGACGTCTTGCAGGACACCGGCAGCGGAACTCGAAAGCAAAGAAGGGTAAAAGAAAACCCCTAGCTCGGGATTGCAGTCCCATGTGAGCTAGAGGTTTCTCAAAAGCAAAAAATGATTAACTCCATTGTACGTAGCCGTACCCATAAAAGCAACCCCGAACTTGAGTGGGAAAGCATCGGCGCTCGCATCATGCAAACCGGCCTCGCCCGAATCAGCGAAGACAACGGCGAAACCTACCCCAAAGCCACCGAAGCGCCCACCCCCCAGACCCTGCCGGCAGCACCCACCGCCGCCCGCATCTACACCCAAACCCCCGATGGAGAATGGGTCACCCACTGCCTCGTCTTCGACCTGGACGCAAAGAAGCACCACAGCCCCGAAGACGTAGCCCACGACGCCCACAAGCTCACCGACGCGCTCGCTGAAGCCGGCATCGAAACCATCACCGACACCTCCCCCTCCGGAGGCCGCCACATCTACGTACCCTCCCGCCAGTCCATCGCCGGGCACCTGGCCCAGGACATCGTAGACCGCCTCAAGGCACACCTGCAGCTGACCACCTGCGACATCACCCCCATGCGCGGCTACCGCTCCGGCATCATCCGCACCCCCGGCAGCCCCCACAAGCACGGAGGCCACCAGAGCCTCATCACCCCCCTCACCGACGCACTGCGCATCCTCGAGCACGGCAACCACACCATCGACTTCGCAGCCTACGCATGCACCCTGCCAGTGGCCATCAAGAGCAAGCGCATCGACCCTGCCATCTACGAACCCAATACCGACACCTCCCCCGCCGGTGCCCTCAGCTACGGTTGGAAGCGCTACGCAACCACCGGCACCTTCCGCCACCTCAAGACCGCCAACGGCACCCGCTACCCCTCAGCCTCTGAAGCACGCCTGGGATTCCTCGCATACCTGCACCGCGCCGGCTACGACTACCCCACCATCCGCCGAAACACCTGCAACGGCACCTGGCCCGCGCTCGCAGACGCATACGCAAAGTACAGCCCCGAAGAGCGCGAGCGCCTCATGACTCGCGAATGGGCCCTGGCTGCTACCGAGCATGGCACCCGCCGTCCACGTACCCAGAAGGCTCCTGTGAACCCGGTCCACTACCTTCTGCGCGCCACGACTCCAATCTGGGCTGCCAAGAGGACCAATAGCCGTAAGCGTGACCGTCAGACCGCTATCCGCCAGTGGGCGACCCTCACTGATGTGCACGGCACCGAGCTCTACGGTGGCTCCGAGGCCGCCCTGTCGCTGCGTCTTGTCCTCAAGGCGCTCTCCGCGCAGGCATACCGTTCTGGATCCACCGTCTTCACTGCCTCGTACCGCACCCTGCGCCTCTACACCGGCCTGTCCCTGGGCACCATCCGCAACGTCATGACTCGCCTGCTCACCGAGGAGAACCCCCTGCTCGAGCTGGCCTACCACGGCGGCATGAACCGCCCGAACAGCTACCGCCTCATCATCCCCGAGAGCCACGCACAGCTCGCTACGACCGCCTACATCAAGGGAATCATTAGCCCTCTCCCCCAGGCCTTCTACGGCCTCGACAAAGCCGCCTGGTTCATCTTCCATACCTTCACCCGCCGCAACAAGCACACCCTGGCAGAGCTGATCCGCATCACTGGCATCAGCGCTCGCCGTGTTGCTCGTGTGGTGAAGGTGCTGGTCAGTGAGAATTTTCTGGCGGAGACGGTCAAGGGTGGCGTGAAGGCGTGGTGCGTGGATCAGTGGTGCGATTTGGAAGAGCTGGCGTTCTGGACTGATGGCTCGACGGTGTATGCGCAGCTGAATGCGGAGGTGACGGAGCAACAGTCTTGCTGGAGGGATAAGTGCATTCGTTATTACCGCACTATGAAAGATTCCATCTATACTAAATACAGCACAGAGCCCAATGTTTACCGTGGTTCGTCGTTTAAATTGTTTGTTTCTTCTTCTCGCCTGTGCGCGGATTTGAACAGCAAGGTACAGCGTACACGCCGCGGGGATACGAAAGGACCCACCCACCCATGTTCCGCCGCACCCGGAAACCAGCTCCCGCCGCCACCGAGCCCACCCCTGAAACCACAGGCGACCCCTACCTGGACGCTGGCCCCGACCCGGCCTTCAAGCAGCGCCGCCTCCGTGGCTGGGCCCTCGCTGGCGTCATCACCCTCACGGTCCCGACGCTTTGGGTCTTTGCGATGAGCCAGGGGTTCAAAATGAACCGCCAGGCGCCGCCCACGGAGGATCTGGTACGCCAGGGTGCATCTGACTACGGCTGCGGTCTCTCCCGTGCCTGGTACACCTGGGACTCTGATAATCCTGATGCACGCGGTACGGCTCTGAAGGTCTACAACCCCTCGTGGGATTCTAGGAAGGGCTGGAATGGTCAGGGTAAGCAGTCAGTTGCGTACACGACTTCCCCGATTACGAAGAAGGTGGAGGGGAAGGATCGAGAGTATGATGTGACCTGCGGCATTTTCTTCAGTGATCCGTCGATTGCTCCGGTCTTCGACACGGTGCGCGTGCTGGCTGGTGAGAACTACGGGGAATACTCTCCGTTGTCCATGCCGGCTCCTGTCTCGAATCCTGCGATTCCTGTTCCTGGTCAGGTGTACCGGGACGAGGCTGTGGTCCATGATCTGCAGGCGCAGCCGAACGTTTCGACTCCCGTCACGGCCCAGATTCGTTCGTACATGGACGCATGGGGTAAGGGCGACCGGACGGTGCTGCAGGCGCTGATTACTGGAGACATGACTCCTGCCCCTCTATCGGGCGGGCTGTATTTGGCTTCCCCCTCCGACGCATCGGAGATTAAGGTTTACCAGTCCAAGGATTTGTCGCGTACCTACGCGGATGTGAAGGTCCGCTGGTCCAGCAAATCCGGAGCAGTCGTTGAGGCAAATTACCGCCTCGACTTTGTACAGAAAGATGGGAGGTGGTTGGTCTCCAGGGTTGATTCCATTCCGCTAGATCAGAAGGCTTACGTCTCACAGAATCAGTAGTACGTAGCACACCACGCTCAGTAGAAGCGTTCATATCAAAATCAATTCGACAAGGAAAAATAATGCAGTTTTTTCAGAACATTATTAACAACGGCGACACTATGGTGGCAGCAGGCGTCTCTGTCCTCTGCGCTATCGCATTCTTCATCAATTTTAAAGAGGGCGGTAAGAAGCTTCTGATTACCCTGGCTTTTGTGATGGTGGCTTCAGGCCTGTACTCCCAGCGTGTCCCGATCTCTAACGGCATCGGCAACTTGATTAGCACCATGTTCAACTAAGCGGATGAGAAGAGAAGGTGCTACAGACTCTGACTGTTTTGTAGCACCTTTCCTCTTCCGATAAGACCCAAAGGGAACACATTGGCACGTCACGTCAAAAACAACACAGAGATTTACGAGTTCAAGGACCGTTACGTTCGCGGTACCTCGGACATCAACTTCACAAAGTACGTTCCTGAAGAATTTTTGAACTGGGTTCTGTGGATTTACATGGCTCTCTTCACGATTCCAGTGTGGGCCTTCTTCACCGCTCTCAAGTTCTGGCCTCTAACGCTAGTGCCCATCAGCTCTATTGCATGGGCTCTGCCCTGCATTTTTGGGTGGATGCTCTATCAGAAAGATCGGCACTCTTCTATCCCCACGACCCTGCGGGCAAAGCTGCTGTGGAGCTACTACAGCCGCTCAACTCACCTGCAGGTCAATGGCAAGCCCTATCGAGGGGCAAAGCGTATCGTGCAGGTCAAGATGATTCACCCCTCAACCCGTGCCCGCAAACAACACGACAACAGCTAACTCATTTGAAGGACAACAGTTATGAGTATGAAAGCCTCCCTCGGAAACGCCCTCAGCCAAATTGGAGTGCTTAGCAGCGTAGATCTGCTCGATGTCACCTACTGTGATGACTTGATTATCTGTTCGGACTCCGAGGTGTGGACCTACATGGTCATCGCCGGCGAGAACTTCGGCATTACCACCCTCCGCAAGTTGGAGCAGCACGCAGAAGACATCGACACTATTTTTAAGAACGTCACTGACGTGCCCATCCATATGCGCCTGACCACCATGCCTTTTGACAGCCAAGCCTGGCTGAAGATGATGCTCGAGCGTCAGGAACAAGAATCTGCCTCTACCGGTGTTCCCGTTGCCCCCATCTACCACACCTTCATGCGAGCGCAGGCTGACACTCTGCGACTGCAGGGTGCTAAGACCTTCCGCCGCTACCTTGGCGTGTATCTGGGCCGCCGTCACCCGAAGAGCTCGCAACGGTGGGGAGAAGGTACTCCCCTGGCGTGGGCTTCGAAGCAGTGGGATAAGGTGTTTGGCTCTGCTGATGCTGAGCCGACTGCTGAGGAGCTGGCGCACTACCACAAGCTGGCTAAGCAGATGCGTGACCGCTTTGCCTCTAGCTCTCGTCTGCGTGCCCGTGGCGCGAGCGCACAGGATATGTGGGATCTTTACTACCATTGTTTGAATTTGGGCATTAATCGTCCTGCGCCGACTTTGTACGGTAAGCGGTGGGGTGCTAACGAGGCGTCTTCAATGACTAGTGTCGTGGATACGACCGACCCGGAAGCCATGAAGATTACGATGCGCAATCCTCAGATTCATCAGGACCGGCAGGCGTGGCAGAAGCTGACGGCGCAAGGTGTTGAGGTGCCCGAGCCGTCCCCCATTCTGGAATCCCATGTGGTCGGTATGGCCGTGGAGCTGCCGAAAAAGGGTATCCCTGCCATGTGGGTTGATCAGCTGAAGGAAACCGGTATCCCGGTGGATATTTCCTTCCGATTCATTGTGAAGTCTCACCAGAAGGCGGAAGATGACGCGAAGAAGGCCAACCGGAGGATTAACCAGGAGTCCAACTACCAGTCGGACACGAGTGGAACGCTCAGCAACGAGCTCCTGCGCCTCAAGGAGGAATCGAAGCAGCACAGCTACGCGGTGGAGAATGAACAGACGGCTCCGCTGATTACCCTCACCACCCGCGTTTTCGCTCACGCAGAGACTCGAGACAAGGCCATCGAATACTCCGAAGAGATCATTAATCTCATGGGTGAGGCTATGCAAACGAACCTCAACCCGCTTTTTGGCGCCTCCTACGACTACTGGCGTGAATCTTTCCCCGCCCAGAAGGCTCTGCGCGATGCCAAGCTGACTGACCATCACACGACCCACACCGATATTGGCGCACTGACCATGAGCGGCGTCTTTACCACTGTGGAGGTTGGCCATAAGTACGGTTTCTACGTTGGTTCCTATGGCTCTACCCCGGTCTTCTTCGACCCGACGCTGTTGGGTAAAAAAGGCCATGCCCCGGCAACCTTCTTCAACGGGTCCTTGGGCTCAGGTAAGACCGTTGCCTCCCTGCAGCTGCTTGACCTGTGTCGAATCCGTAACTACTTTACGGTGATTATCGACCCGAAGCGCGACCAGTTGGCGAACCTCGCCCTGCATGGCCGCGGCCACGTCAAGCTGTGGTCTCTGAACACCGAGGGCAAGCCCGGTATGCTCGACCCCTTCACCCTCATCTCCCGCGAACCCAACCCCGCAGACCCCGACCGAGACACCGCCGATAAGGCCTACAATCTGTGGCGTTCCGAAACGTTCTCGCTGGTGGAGATGGTCATCTCCGAGATGCTCGAATCCAGCATGACCGAGAACCAGCGCGCTCGCCTGCATGACCTAATTCGCGTGGAGCTCTCGACCGAGAACCCGTCCATGTACACGCTGATGGAGCGTATGCGCCTCGGCGAGTTGGGCAAGAGCGAGGAAGAACTCTACGCGGACTCTGGCAGTGAGGCATACCAGGCAATGCGCCGTGAAATGTCCAATTTGCACTCCAACCTGCAATCCGCAGCGGAAGACAGCATCGGCCGCCTCGTCTTCGGACAGAAGACCGAGAATGTGCAGCTGCACTATTCGGGCGTGAACACCATCCTCATTAACACCAACGGTCTTACCCTCCCGACCGAAGGACAGGCAGCATCAGGCTACCGCGAGCGCGCCTCCTCCATGGTCTACGGCCTGCTGGCAACCTATGTTGGTCAGCTGTTGATCAACTCGAAGGCGATCCAGGGTTTCAAGGTGCTTGTGGTGGACGAGTTCAACGTCGCGCGCGACAACGTGGCGTTCCAGTCCCAGATTAAACGCATCGTTTCAATGGGCCGCTCCCTGATGATCACCCCGTTCCTGCTGGACCAGTCCACGGCCAGCGCGAACGACGAGAAGCTGTTCGGCAACAAACTCGGCGGACGCTGGGTTGGCCGCTCCGATGAGCGCTCGCGGAAGGCGGTGGCAACGGCGCTGGGTTATGCCGACCGTCCGGACGAGTTCGAGACTCTGGTGGATGCGATGCCTGATGTGATGCGTGACCGTCCGGGCCGTGCGCTGATTTCCCTACCGCCTGATGACGATACCGGCAACATCAACAATGTTAAGGTGGTCCAGTTTGATATTGGATGGAACCCCGAGTATCAGGCGTTCTTGTCCAATAATGACGGTCAGAGCCGAGATGAGCGCGCGTCCATGCGACAGTATCCGACGGACGCGAACGGTATTTGGCTGGACCCGTATTCGCCGGTGTTGGAATCCACTGTTGCTGTGGTGGAGCCCGAACCTGCCGCTGAACCGGCAGCAGAAACTGTTCAGGAAGATGCCTGGGTGTAGCGGCTGCTCCCCATATGTGAGAGGAAAAAGATTGTGAAAGAAATGGTCTGGCGCACCATCCCTACGTGGGTATGCCGGATTGTGTTTGCCGTGGTGCTGGCAAGCTTCATCAGCTACATTTCGGCGCTGATGCAGGCTCAGGTGGCGCAGGCGTGGGCTCCATTTGGGCTGGATAAAATTTGCGATATTCAGTACGTGATGGACCCGCCGGCTTACTCGACGTCCACCGTCGATAGTGGCCACACTACCGATGGTCTGAACGTCACCCCCACCAAGGTCTCCTACAAGGAGATCAGCGATTTCTGGGGTGCCTACGGCTCTTCTGGCTATGCTTGGTCCATCTACGAGGTTGCCCCGTGCCAGCCGGTAGATACTGCTGTCAGCTCCGCCGGTACAATCCTGGCGAACCTGCCGTTTGGCTGGGTGGTTACCCTCGTTGAGCTGATGCGCGCGTTCATCAACGTGCCCTTCAGTAACGATTTCGTGTCCCCCTTCATGTCTTCCGAGATCGTGACCAACATTTTCCGTCACTTCGACCAGGCTCTCGTTAAGGGCGGCATGCTCGCAGCCATCATGTCCATTGGTGGCGCCTGGCTGATGTTCATGTGGCACAAGAACGGCGCGAAACTCACCCTCACCCGCATCTTTGGCTCCATTGCCGCCGCCGGTGTAGCGAGCGCGCTGGTGACCTCTACCGTCACCCACGGCCTCTACACGGCCATTAACACGGGTGCGACGCAGGTCAGCCTGGCCCCTGCAGCTGCTGTCTCTAGCTCCTGCTCTGGAAATGCGAAGGCTTCCGACGCGCAAACCACCGTGGATTGCATTTCGGGCTCCTTCATCTCCCGCCTGATTAACCCGGTCTACGCCTCTGGCGCGATCGGCAACAATCTGGGAGACCAGAAGGCAAAGTTTATCTCTGGTGTGGGTAAGAACCCCGAAGAGCTGGGGCCTGATTCCGAGGTCATCTACAACAAGAAGTCGAACAGCTATATTTCGGATAAGAAGGTGTTCTTCGTCTTTGATGCCGGCGGCCAGGGAGACGCCGTGAAGGTCAAGCTGCCCAAGGCCGGCGTGGTACCCACCGTGAACTCCGATAACCCCACCTGGGCCGAGTACATGCACTGGACCAGCTCCTACACGAAGGCCGAACGTGAAGCAGTAGATAACGGCGACGTGCGAGGCTGCAACCTCACCGCAATGCCCGGCCTGGAAAAGCTTCACGAACAGGCAGAGAAGAACCCCGACTTGTGCACCTACAAGTGGGAAGTTCGCGCAGCGCTGCTCTACTCCGCGGCAAACGGCGGCGGCGGCTACGAAACCGCAGCCGGCAAAACCCCGTTCGTCGATCGCGTCCCCGCCTCCTTCACCTCCTTTGCCGCGCTCGCACCGGTCACCGACTTCATGGGTCTTATCGGCCTTCACCGCATGATGCTGAACCTGGATCTGATCTTCCTGGCTCTGACTCTCTGGTTCCGATTCGCACTGATTGCTGGCACCGGTAACTGGAAATCTCTCAGCATCATTGCCGGTGACCACGCTATCGTGGCGGCAAAGATTGTGGGTGTGGGCCTGGTCCTCTCAGGCACCGCTCTGACGCAGAGCATCGCCTACGAGGCATTCGAGAAGGCTCTCCCTGGCGTGCCGCTGTTCATCCGCAGTATCCTGCTGTCGGTCATCACGATCGTTGGCGGCATTGTCTGCTACATCATGTACTTCCGCGGCATTAAGAAGCTCACCGAGAAGTCCGCGCTACTGGCAGCATCTCAGACGAACACCATCGGTGGACGTATGAAGGCCGGCACCGTCAAGACCCTCAACGCTGGCGCTGCCGTAGCCGGTGCTGCCGTAGCCGGCGGCGCGGGCGCGGCTCTGACCATGGCCGGTATGCAGGCCATCAAGGGCGCTAAGCGCGAAGAGCAGGAGAAGCTGGACCTGGAGAAGAAGTTCGCTCACGGTCAGGCCCGCGGCACCGAACGCCAGCAGAGGCGCGAGCGCAAGGAGCAGGAGAAGACCCGCTACAACAACGCCATGCTCTACCTGCAGGACGCCGAGCCCCGCCTCAACGAAGCAATCGAATCGACCCTGCAGAGCGGCATCGACTACGCGGACACCCGTACCGAAATCGAGCAGGCAGAAATCCAGCACACCGCCAAGACGAAGGAAATCACCGGAACCATCGAGACCAAGACCGCCGAAGCACGCACCGCTGAAGAGCAGAAGAACAACATCACTGAGCAGAAGCGCGTCCATGACGTGAAGATGCGCGAGCGCACCCACCTGCTTTTGGCTGCTCAGCAGCAGGTCACCGACGAGGACGGCAAGCCGGTCTTGAATGAGGAAGGTCAGCCGGTCACCCTTGCCGACAAGATCACGGAGGCGGCGCAGGCTCTTGAAGAGGCGCAGGCTAAGAAGTCTGAGGCTCAGCAGAACCTGGAGCAGCACCTGCAGGAGAAGGGCTACACCGTCCTGCATGAGATCAAGTACGACAAGAACGACCAGCTGGAGGCCGTGAAGATCACCGACTTGGCAACCGGAAAGGTTCGCATCGCTCCTCCTGCCGAGTACGATCACGACTTCTCCCGCCAGAACGTGTTCCCGACTGCCGAAGAGTACGGTGCGTACAAGGCTCTGCGTAACGCGGCTGCCGCGGCGAACCGCGAGGCCAATAAGGCTAACCGCAGCTACGAGGAGACGACCGACCAGATCAAGACGGCTACCGACAAGTTCAGCCAGAAAATGTACGACTTCGCGATCCCGACCGAAAAGATCTCCAAGAAGCACAACCTGCCGACTGAGGCAGTGGCCGAGCTGCGCGTTTCCTTCGAAGAATCCGCCGACATGCGCGACCGCCGGCAGGCCGCCATGTCTGATGAGAACATGGCCCGCCGCGCTGCCAAGACCGCACAGAAGGATCTGGAACGCGCAGAAAAGGAGTACAAGCAGCAGGTCAAGGACCTCACCGCAGAACTGAAGGAGAAGGAAGCCGCCTTCAAGAGCAACGCAAACCGCGTTCGCAGTATCGCTACCGACATGGACAAGGCCTACAGCACCGGAGGTATCGAGAATGTGATGAATAAGGTCACCGAAAAGGACCCCTACATCATCGACACCGAAGCCGGCGAGGTGCACATGAACGGTGAAAACCTGCGTGAGGCAGTCGATAACGTCATCAACGATGTACGCGCCCGGATCGACTTGAACAACCCCGAACCGGCACGCCGCATCGAACCCTAACCCCACACCGCAGAAAGGGAAAAACACCCCCGCAGGGCCCCAGGAACCACCCCTGGGGCCCTGCCCCATATACCCCCCAAACCCAAAACGCATCTATACTAAACCTAAGACACAACCCATATAATCAGGGGAATTAATGCCAAAAACGAAACAGGCGCTCGCTCTAGGGTGCGCCTCCATGATGCTTCTGTCCGGGTGCACCATCACCGCGGGATTTAACAACGTCGCCGGCGGCGGACAAAAGCAGCACCAGTCATCGCAGCAGAACAACGCCGCCAGCTGCATTAAACGCTCCGGATCGTCCAAAGGCACCGGCAACCTGGGCGACCAGAACCACCTCACCGGCACCAGCGACAAACTCTCCGAAGACCAGAACAAGGTAGCGCAGACCATCGTCTCCGTCGGCCAGAACCGCGGCCTGTCCGAAAAAGCACAGGCAATCGCCGTAGCTACCGGCCTGGTGGAATCCGACCTGACTAACATCAACTATGGCGACGACGGAGACGGCGTAACGAACCCGGACGGCACCCCCACCTCCTCCCTTGGCGTGTTTCAGCAGCAGAAATGGTGGGGATCCGTGGAAGAGCGCATGAATGTGTCCCGCTCTGCTGAAATCTTCTACGAGCACCTCGAGCAAATCGACTGGGAGAACATGAGCGAAGGTGCCGCTGCGCAGAAGGTTCAGGGCTCCGCCTACCCGCACAAGTACGGGCAGCGCATGGCTGAGGCTTACGAGATCGTGCGCGCCGTCTCCGCCTCCGGTACTGCAGAGAAAAGCGAAGCAAAGAGCGAGGAAACCAAAAAAGACGGTGACAATAAGGAAAGCAGCAGTCTCTCCGCTCGAAAAGCCAACTGCAACACCGGCAGCCACGCCCCCGCACAACACGTGGACACCAACGGACAGGACACCTACCCCGTCAAATTCACTCCCACTGAAGACGAAAAAGCCGCCTTCTTCCGAGACGAGGTAGACCCCTGGGGGTCCTACAAGGGCCAGTGCGTTTCCTACATTCTCTGGAAGCTCAACGAGGCCCACGGCGCCACCGTAGATAAGCCCATTAACAAGGCAGCATTCGGCATGGGTGGAGACGCAAACGCCCGCAACTGGGACGACATCGACCGTAACTATGCCACCGTGGACAAGAACCCCGCACCCGGCGCCATTGCCCAATTCGAACCCGGAGCACTACCCGGCATCGGAGAATACGGACACGTCGCATGGGTGGAAGAAGTGGACGAAGCAGGCGGCCGAGTCCGCGTCTCCCAGTATAACTGGACGCCGCTGCAGTACAACGAAATGTGGGTGGATAAGGACTCCGTATCCAACTACATTCACGTCAAATAACGAAAGGCAAACCACGCATGAGCACCCCCACCACCCCCCAAAACCAGGCACCCACCAACAACAACCCCACCCGCAAACTAGCCACCGCGCTCGCCATCGCAGCAGTCCTCGCCCTGCTCATCATCGGCTACATCCTCACCAACAAGACCGATCCCAAACCGGCGAGCGCCCCCACTCCCACCGGTAGCGTCATCTACAATCAGGCACCCACTAGCACCCCGAGCAGCCCGGCTCCGCAGGCATCCAGCACCATTATTGGCGGCACGAAGGTGAACGGCCAGCCGCTCTACACCGCTCCTGCAGCATCTGTCACCAAGTTCTGCAAGGCATGGGCTACCGCCTCCGCCGGCAAAGAGGCGTTCCTCAAAAACATTGAACCCTACGTCACCTCTGAAGTGCTCGAAGGTCTCAAGGACACCGATCTGCGCAACCTCACTACCGATAACCCGACGCTGACCAACATCGTCATCAACCCGGTACCCGGCACGGAACGCACTTACAACGCCTACTGTGTCTACAACCGTGAAGCCTTCCCCCGCTACGGTGGTACCTTCACCAGTACCGACGGCTCCGACTGGGTACTCTCCGAGCCCAACGACCCCGCCGACGACCCGCAGGTTCTAGCCGACAAGCGACCCACCCCCGAGCGCACCAGCAACTACGACCTCAACTAACCCCACCCCAAAAAAGGGTTTGGCCCCGGAACAGCACCTACGCTGCTCCGGGGCCAAACCCTTCTAATCCACATCACCACAATTATCCACGCTGCACAATAAACAGCTCCACGTTCCCATCATCATTCACACGACGCACCCGCAAGCCCGCACCCTGACGCACCGCATTCTGACGACGATACCGCACCCACCAAAAACTAGCCGGCACACCATACAGCAGCACAATACCTGCCACCTTCACCACATCACCGGCACCAGCAAAGCCAGCGGCCACCAAACCATCACCAATCGGCAGCACCACCGCAAATACCAGAACAGGCAACACAATGAACCACAGCAACAGCCGACGAATCCACCGACCCCACGCAAACACCGCGCGAGCGCCCTCATACGCCACACCAAAAGCAGCACCCGCCACATCAGGGCTATCCATAACGTCCTGATCCTGAGCCAGCACATCCCCTGCAGACCCGCGCTCGCCGGCAAAGGTAGATACCGGGTCTGAGCTAGGCTTGATGACTACAATACGGCGCTGCTGACGCTCCAAGGTGGCATCATACTCAGCGCGGCGGCGCTCATCGAGCAGAACGCGCTGAGCCTCATTCAGCAGCTGCGCCGCCTGCTCAGTGCCTCCCATATCGGGGTGCTTCTTGCGCATCGCGCGCGTGTACGCCGCCTTGATTTCCTCAGCGGACGCCGACACGGAAACCCCCAGCAGCTCATAGTAATTAACCATCATTAACCTCTCCCCTACCTCTCAACGAGCCGGGCGCTTTCTTTCTACCCATCATAACCCCAAACAAACCATAAAAACACGGCAACACCACACCATACGCACCAACCACACCCACAAAAAAGGGGGGCCCCGCACCAACGAGACCCCCCAACACACTACCTACACCCAATCACCCCCATCATCCCCGGACGAAAACTCCTCAACACCAACACCAGGCACCACACCAACGCCCCGACGAACCACACCCGACGAACCACCAGGCACACCTGAAACACCCACCGACAATTCACTCATACGACTCAACTCGCGCACCTCAGCTTCAGCCGCTTCACGACCGGCAGCCACAACATCCTCACCCAACATCGCACGGTCGCGCACCGTCAAAACACGAGACACCAACATCGGACGAGACACCCTCACACCACGCACAATATCCCACCACGACGACACAAAATCACCACGACGAGCACGCCACACAAAATTACCCACACACGCAAACTCACCACGACCCAACTCAGTAAACGCAGCAGCCGACAACGCCGGCACCTTCACCCACCGACCGAACGCCTGATCAGCCAACGCACCCGAATCAGAATCCAACAAACTATTCTTCTTATGCGACGTATCCGTCTCCTCACGAGACCACCGCAACGGCACACGACCCTCAACCCACGCAGCCGTATCATCATCCACCTGATGCACAATCAACATAGACCCCTGACCCGTCAGCTGCGACGCAAACACCGAATTACCCGAGCGCTCGCCCATGGCCACAATATCCGCGTGGCTCTGGGTTGAAATCATGATGCGAGCGCCAGAGCTGCGGGACTGCTGCAGCATCGCATCCAGACCAGTAGTTCCAGCATGCGTGAACTCATCAACGGCAAGCAGCCAGGGCGTTTCAGAATTGCCGCCGAGCGAACCGGCAAGCTTCTGCACGTCATTCATAATCAGTGCCGACAGCAGACGTGCCAGAGACTGCTGCTTCAACGAGTTCAGCGAAATAATGACGAATGCCTTCTCCTCAAACACCTGTCGCAAGGTGAAAGAATTGGAACCTTCCGGGCGCATACCGCGGCCTGCTGCAGTCTCCACAAGAGGCTTCAGCTGAGCAATGATGCCCGAATACGAGCGGGGGTCTCGCTTCACCTTCGCACCAAGCGCAAGAGCATCGTTCTGAAGGTGCTGATGCTCTGCTCCCTGCAGATTTTCCAGAACGTAACTCTCCAAAGTCGCAATATCCATGAGGTGATAAACCGACTCCAGATAAGAGCATTTCACGGTCTTATCATTCTCCGTAACGGTCAGCGGACCGGTAACGTTAAGAACCTCAAACAGGGTCTTCAACGCATCCTCAGCAATGTTGCGGTAGTAGTCTTCACCCCAGCTCAACGAATTAACCACGAGCTCCATTTGAGAGTGAGCATCCACGCCTGAAGCCAGCGGATCATAATGTCCTAGCTCTTCAGCCAGCGACCACTCGTAGACCTTCACATTGCTCTTTTCGCCAAGCTTACGGATCGCGGCGCGGTACTGCGGATCACCCTTCATGTCGATAATGATTCCGGGAAGATTCGAGCGCATGTACGCCAGAATTACGCGCAGCATCGTCTGAGATTTACCTGATCCCGTCTTGCCAAAAACAATCGTGTGAAGCACATCCTCCATACGCTGAAAAACCGGCAAACCACGAGAGTACTTATCGGACTCCACGCCGTACACAATGCAGTCTTCAGGCGAGAAGGCGCCAGACTCAATGCGACGCTGAAACCAGAACTTCGAGACCAGCGACTGAGTAAGAGTCCGCGTGTACGCAGTCGGACGCATACGGGCATACGCAGGCTGATTCAGATAAGTGCGTAACCACCACAGCACACCTGCAAAGACGCCAAAACCAACTCCACCAAGAGCCTGCAGAGCCATGTTCTGATACCACAGCTGCACAAAATTCTCAGACTGAATCAACCGAGGAACCGTAGCCCAAAGACCAGCAGCAGCACCCAAAAAACCAAGGGCACCAACCATACACACTACGACCTTCCACAAAGAGCTCCACAGCTTCTTCTGGAATCCACGACTAACCCAGAAGCTCACGACAAAAGCCAATGGAAAAATAACAGAAACCAGAATCCCAAGAAGCAGCATCACAGCAGAAACCTGCGGAGAAACACGAAGCAAAGAATGCGATCGTCCCATGTTCTCCCGGTCATTACTGACATCTCGCATCAAATAGCGAGCCATTGATTTTCCTTTCACAAAAGATGCGGGCGGCGCGCCCTTCCGCAGTATTGCCAGAAGGGCACACCGCCCGCATCAGATATAAATTCAGAGACTATTCTCCAGACGAGTAGCCATATTCATCAGAGGCAGATACCTCTTCTTCCGCAGCGTTCTCTACCTCAACGTCAGAAGCCTCAACCGATTCTTCTTCAGTCTCGAAATCCTGCTGATCTTCTGCCTTCTCAGAGATAGCCAGCAGACCACCAGTGAGAACCCACTGATCAGCAACAGCCTTCTCAAGCTTCTTATCCGACACTTCAACCGCGCTGAGGTATCCTGCATCATCTAGAGACCATTCGCCAATAATTGCAGAAGAATTATCAACAATCGCCGGCTCATCTCCAATGAAATTCAGGAAACGATCTACCGTGTTGTTCTTATATCCTGCGCTCGTGGAGAAGCCCAGGAAATTAGATGCTTGCTTAGACGTCAGGCCGGCATCCTCAACGTAGATGCGGTGTACATTCTGCAGCTGCTGCGCAAATGCTTCGTACTTCTCGATAGCCTGGCTGCGTGCCTGCATCAGGTCTTCTACTGCATCTGCAGAATCAACCTTGATGGCTACGGTAGCGGTACGTGCACCCATGCGCAGAGCCGTAACAACGAGGTGACAAGCATCTTCGAACTTGCCCAGAATCATCTTTACAGATTCTCCGGTAGAGTACTGTCCCTCAGCTTCATATGCGCCGCCGGGGAACTTCGAAATCGTAATATTGCACTGAGTATTTTCCATAACTTTAGTATAGTCGAACTCTTAATTTTTGCGTTTGTTCCAGGTCTTTGCGCGATCAATTGGAGGGGTAGGAGGAAAGCCCATAGGAGGCTTGGCTCCTTGCGGCAATCTCCACACGCTACCCTTTTCGCTCTGGCTGATGCACTCTACCGGGAGTCCCGCTGCAACATCCCAAAAAATACGTCGCCGGTCAGTGCAATCTTGATAGACAGCAGGCATGGGGGTGACCACCCCGCCACGATAGATCGAGATGCGAATCAGACCGTCTGATGACACCCACACGTTGCCATACTCAAATTTGAATTCGGTCATTGTGATGCCCCGCTTTTCACAGGCGCGAAGGATTGCTCGAGCGATTGCCGGGCGCTGGCAAAACCACAACTGACCCATTCCAGAATTACTGAAGCGACTAATGATGACTTCGTAAGATTCTGTTTCTTTCTGGCGACGTTCAATCTCCACTCCCCATTTGCGGCCATCTTTAGGATTGATGATTCCCAGGTCTGGAGTGTGGGTTCCGTTGCCGACGATCCAGACTTTGCTCAGCCGCTTACTACGTGAGTAGCCTACGCCGTCAAGCTGCTTAATATCTTTCTCGAAGGCGATGTCGAAACCGTATCGAGCAAAAATAATGGATATGTCGTTAATGCAAAGACGGTGGTCAATCTGGCTAAGGTTGTTGATTGATCCAGGGGTTGCTGTACACAGTTCATCCTCCCCGTATCCTGCAACTCTCCAGCTTCCGATGATTTCTTCATGCATTGCGCGAGAGGTGATTGACCAGACTGTTACCTGGCGTTCGCTGAAATTGTCGCTATCGAAGTCTCGCAGCTTAGCGTAGGTCTTCTCAGATTTGACGAGCTTAGCCTTCTTCAAATAGGTAAGAGCTTTGGTGACAGTTGTATATGAGGCACCTAGCCACCCGGCAATCTGAATATCTCGAGCCCATCCGGTACGAGCAATGAACTGCAGGACTTGAACGTGAAGCTCCGTGAAGTTAATTTGCGTGAGCTTGCCGTTGGCTCGCTTCTCGATAGCGAGGATATTAGGGCGGTCAGTATTTTCCATAAATATATATTACATAGAAATGTTCATATTCTCTGTAGATTTCTCCATATCTTCCGGGATACCGGGCTAGAAGGGGGAATGAACCCAACAGTTCGGAATCTAAGAAAGATTTCGCGCAAAGAGAGGAAAGTAGGGGGTTTAGGGTGGTTTGATTGAGGTTTTATTGTCATGTGCTTATGTGTGGATGTCAGATAAAAGGGGCGGAATCTAGGGGTGAAGTTAGGGCAGAGTAAGAGATTGAGGAGGCTTGTTGAGGTGAGTGAGGGGAAGGTATTGAGGGCAGGGTGAAGGCGGGTAGAGGGTAAGCGGAGAAGTTTGTGGAAGTAGTGGTTTGCATGGAGGGTGAGTGCGGAGGGTGGTTTGAGGTGAAGGAGGTGCTGCAGAAGGAGGGTGCGGTATAGATGGTGGGGTGTGAAGAGGAATGGTTTTTGAGGTGGTGGCAGTGTTTGGTTTGTGGGTGTTGTTGAGGTGCTGGATAGGTGTTTTTGAGTTGGGGATGTTGAGAGTTGTGGGCTAAGTGGAGGGGGTAGAGGTTGGGTAGATTGAATGGTGGATCGTGTGGGGTGATGATGTGGTGCGAGTGGGTGAGCTGCAGGATTTTTGAGGTGGTGGCGTGTGGGGTTTGGTGGGCTGGGTGGATTTGCGGGGTTTGTGAGTGTCTGGGATGTGCTTGGATAGCACACTTTGCAAATGGGACATTGTGGAACTTTAAATGGGTTTGATGTTCTGGATAGGCAATAATGAAACATAGGCACACATGGAAATATGGAATGTAGATAGGAGATAGTGTGACCACATGGCGTTGGTGTGATTCACCGAAGAGGATAGCTGCGGAAAGCGGTTTGGAACTTGAAAAATTTGAAATGGTTCCCACCTCCCCGACGGCATCGTGTAGGGATGCAGGAAATGGGGTGTTTTCGTATCGAGATAACGGTTTGGCAGTTCTGGTCGATTGGTACAACCGCCGTATTCTGCGTGCTGGGCTTGATTTGAGCTCAGAGACCCTTGATGGCTGGTACTTCAACACTAGGGCGCTTCAGCAATGCAAGAAGCTTAAAATCACTCCCGGTAACGTTGTTGCAAGCTTGGAGGATTCTGACGCTTTCCCCGCAAAGAATGGGCACACCCTCTACCGTGGAATCTTTGATGTGCTTGTTCATGAGGCAAGAGGTCGGGTAGTTAGCGTTGGGGCTGTAAACACCTTGAGCAGTTCAATCTTGAGGCAGGCTGTACCGAGAGGTTCAGGGGGAACACCCGTAGGGTCTATGCCTCGAGATGTTAATGACCTTTTGAATCGTGCCCGGCGTGCTGGTTTTGCGGTTTCTAAATCCGGTACAGGGCACTACAAAATTTGGGGGTCTGGAACCCCGGGAGCAGGTAGGAGCGTGGTTATTCCCTCGACTGGTTCTGACCGGCGAGGAATGATGAACAACATCGTAGAGATTCGTTCTGCATTCGGTGTTGATTTACGCCGCTTGTAGATTGGTTCTAAGGGGAGGGGGGCACCCCCTCCCCTACTCCGTGTTTTGCCATTGGGACATATCCTGTCTATATAGGTCGCCCTGGAAGGCTGCTGTGACACAATGAAGGTAGACAATCTTCTAGACGAAAGGCGTAATGATGAGTGAGCATAAGTCACGCATTGCGATCAAAGATGTACCGCAACTTCTGGATGAGTTCGAAGAGTGCGTGGAGCGTTCATATTTCGATAAGAACTTCCTGCCTGCCTCTGAATCTCCGATCCCTGGATCCAGCATGGCCCTAGAGGACCCTCAGCGAGCGCTGCAGTTCGGTTCTGGAGCTAAGGATCTTGTGCGTATTGGTAGGAGTAATGCTGTTGCTCAGGCTCGGTTGAGTGATGTGGTGTGGGTGGAGGATGTGATGTCTGCTATCGCTGTTGATGCTGCGCATTCTCTGAGTTCTGTGCCTGAAGAGGTTATTGAGGATTCTCTGGGTGAGCGGGATATACCTGCTATGGGTGTGGTGATTTTTGAGCGGGGAACTGGGTTCTATCTGCCAAGGGATATTGAGGGTGGCAGGCACTATCATTGTGAGGTGATTGGGTATGTCAAGACTTCCCCGTTTTCAGGGAATGATTTTGTGCTTTTGAATATTGCGTCTCCAGACAAGCGGGGTAGCTCAATTTATGAGTTTGGCAGCTTTTATATGATGGCTGATTTGGATTCAAATACGCAGAAGGTTGTGAGGAATCTTATGCGTGCTACGTATCTGCTGATGGGTGATTCTGCGGTAGCTCAAATGGGCGTGGAGACTGTAGGTGAGGTGACTAAGCGGAAGCACGGGAAGAGGAAGACGATTAGGGCTGGTTACCCTGTTCGAACGGTACGGGTTGGAGCTCAGTTGCTGGCGAACTCGATTCCTGACAGTGGTGTTGCAGATGAGCATGAATCTGGGGAGAAGAAGTGGACGTTGAAGCACCGAGTGATTACCCGTGGGCATTGGAAGCGGGTGGCTTACGGTAAGGACCGGTCGCTGCGTCGGGTGCAGTGGATTATGCCGTATGTACGTGGTCCGGAGGGGGCGGATTTGGTGGTTCGTCCGGTGGTGAAGGTGTGGCGTTCTGGTGGTGTTGATTAGGTCGGTGGTGTATGCTCGGTTGTGAGTGTAAACCGTTTTCGGATTTGTCCCCTTTTGCGCGTGCTTTGTGCGTGTGGAAGGGGGCTTTTTTGTGGTGTGGGGTGTTTTGGGGGGTTGGTGGTTGGGACGGTGTTGTGTTGTGTATGGTTTTTTCTTTTGGTGTGGGGTATGTTTGAGGCATAGTTACACGGAAGGATGTTTTTATGTGTGTGGTTGATGTTGCTGCGAGTGTTCGTCATGATGTGGTGACCGATGAGCAGTATATTTTGGAGGTTGTTCCCTTCAACGGCGAGCGCTGGGCTACCGATGAGCCGATGACTCTTGAGGAGCTGGCTGCGTGGATTGGTCAGCCCGATTTGAAAACCCCGATGTCGCAGTCTCTGGAGGACTCGCTGGGTGGCTGGTTCGTGTTCGACGCTAATCGTCAGAAACTGTCTAAGGATCAGGTGGAGGGCCTGTGGCGTTGGTACACGGAGGCTCCGGTGACTGGTTCTGATCCTGATGCGGTGACGGTCTACGACGGCGAGGCCGTAGATGAGGATGAGGACGATTGGGATTCTGCCGCTTTGGTGGTGCACCGGAACCCGATTCCCTACACCGAGGAGAGCGTGTCCGAGTATGCCCGCGTTACCCTCGATGTTTCCTCCGTTACTCTGCACAAGGCGAGCGCCTGGCTGAGTAGCCGCATGGCTGAGTTGGTTGCGGTGCTTGCTGCCTATCGGGAGAAGGACTGCAATGTGATGCCTGCGGCGGTGCGTCAGAATTTTGCGTTGCGGGTCGCTGGGCTGGATGAGGAGCTGGAATCGTTGCCTCAGAGGCAGCCGTACCGTTTGGTCCGTGAGCCTAGCTATCATGCAACGACTGGCGCGCCTCGGGTGAAGTTCGTGCTCCGTATTGTGGGGGTGGATGATAGCTGTGTGCGTCTTTTCTCCCCGCTGATGCAGCCTGGCGATGATGAGGTGACTTTCGATGTGGAAGTTTCAGCACAGCATAGTGTTGCTGAACTGGCTGAGATTGCCGCTGCGGAGTTTGAACGCCGATTTGGTTTGCCTGCTGGTTCCGTGATGTTTGCCGACGAGGATTAGATGTTGAGTAGGGAGTGATCGGCTCTGGTGGTCACTTTCTTTCTTCCCTGTTGTGGGGAATGTGGACGCTGCGCTCGCATGTAGGCGGGTGGGGTTTTGGTTTGTGATTGGAGGAGATTTTTATGGTGGCTGGTTCTGGGTTGTACCGTGCCAGGGTTGAGGTATATGACGCTGGTTTTGGTGAGTGGAGGGTGACTGCGGAGGCGGTCGATACGCTGGCTGGTTTGGTGTCGTGGGCTTCGTTGGGTGTGGGTGTGAAGTCTGCTGCGGGCTCTGGTGCTTCGGATTCGTTCTTTGGTCTTGTGGCTGAGGCTCAGCGGGCTCTGGAGCCGCCTTATGGGGTTGAGGATGTTGGGGTACATTCGGGGTGCGTTTGCTCTTTCTGGGGGCTCTGGGGAGCGTCTGAGTGTTGTTCCTGTGTCCGATGGGGAGTCCGATACGTGGCACGTGTTGGAGGCCTTTATGTGGCGTGAGGAGCGGGGAGAGCTTGGGGATGAGGAGCGGGAGGTGTGGCAGCGTATTGCTGACCGGTTCTTCCATCACCCTTACGGCAGCTACTTGCGTTCATAGTCTTTTGGGGTGGGAGGGGCGCTATGGTGGCTGGCAGGTTGGTTCCTGGATTGGTTGCCGCGGTGGATTCCATTGTGTGCGGGCGATTTAACCCCTACGAGTATGGGACATATCAGAACATATCCTGAAATTACCGCTTTTTCCGTGTTAGCATTAAGGCACAACAAAAAATGATTACCCGATTAGGAGTAAAAAATGACCACTCGTAACGTTGCAACCGCAGCCGCCGCCCTCTCCCAGTGCACCACTGAGGATGAGGTCAAGGAATCCCTCAAGAACTACCTCAAGGCAGGTGGCAGCCTCGCTCTCAAGTGGACGCAGGAAGAGAACTTGATTGATCCCAACGACTACACCAGCGGCACCGAGACTCGCTATGATGTGGCACTTCAGGTCCTCATCTCTACCGATGACCTGGAAGAGCTTGGCGAAGACGCGGAGCCCGCCCTGGAGTACAGCAATCTTGAAGATGCAGTCTCCATGAGCCGCATCAACTGGGACGAAGGATTCACCCCCTCAACCGAGAACCCCGACGATGAGGCCACCCCCTACACCGAGGCAGAGAATCGTCTGCTGCAGAAGCTGAACCTCACTCGAGAAGACATCTCCGAAATCATCACCCCCTGGTAATTCAGGCATAATTCACAGCGAGCGCGCCCCTTACTGAGACCGTGAGGGGTGCGCTCGCATTTCTGTTTCTGGGTGGATGGGATGATATGACGGGTTGGCAGGTGTTTTATTGCTAGATGTGGGAGGATGAGGGCATTGTACGATTTGCTGTTTGGCTCCGGGGGTTTCCTCTGGGGTTGATGGTTAGAGTAGAGAGGATATTGTGATGGCGTATGTGAATAGTGAAGCGCCGCTGAAGGTGTTGATGGTTAAGGTGTACCGTGAGCGGCGGGTGTGGGGTGACCCTGCTGGTCCGTCAGGTCAGCGTGAGGGGTACCCGGCGTTTGTGGAGTTTATGGCACAGTCCGAGGAGGGGGTGGTGTCATGCTTTACGGCTGAGCTGACCGAAGTTCATGTGATCGAAGATGAGGAAGCGAAGGATATGACCTGTCAGTGTGTCCAGGAGGGGTACCTCTGTGCGGTTCCGGTAGGTTACGTTGAAACTTTGTTGGCAGCGGCGACTAAGGGTGATCCCAATGCGAAGACTGTTAATTTGCTGGTGCCTCCGCCGTCTCCGGTGTGGAGGGGCGCTGATCCTGCTGCAGGAGTCCAGTAAGGAATCCCGCTCTGGGTTCCGCGGCGGATTCCTACCGCCGCCGGCCAGGGGTTAGCCCCTGCTTGAGCCTATATGCGAGCGCAGCCCTCACCTCCCTGTATCTGGAAGGTGAGGGCTGCGCTCGCTTGTTGGTGGGCCTGCTGGGTTAATTACTAGCGGCTGGGACACTATAGGTTTTGTGCGTGTGAGTATTTGGTGATTATGGCACACTTAAGACATAACAACACGGCATATAATCGGAATCCCCCGATTTCTACTCCCCGGCTTGAAAGGATGTGCCATGCATTCCTCCTACTCCCCCTCCTACCGTCGTAAGCTTGAGCGCGCGGCGCGGCGCTTGAACGCTAAGCAGTTCGCCCGCTTGAAGGCACTGGGTGCGACCTTGCACATTAACGCTTATGTGCATTGCCGCCGCCCCCGTAACGGTCAGCTGCGACTGTCCGCGCATCTGTATTTCGACCTGCCGTTGAAGGAATCCGGTGTGGTGATTCAGCGCGGCATTGCGGATGTCGCCCTGCTCATGCCCGGGTATGTGTGTGCGAAAGACCCGGCGCGTCTGCTGGTTACCCAGCGCGCCGCTGTGAACGAAGATATTGTCCGCCTGCATTCCCACCACCTTTTTGTTCCGGTGGATGAGGAAATGCAGAAGCGCATTGATGCAGAAGACGGTACCGTGTACGCAGAGCAGCTACAGCTGGTCATTGACTCCTACAAGAAGCTCATCGTTGAGCATGGCGGCTTCCTTGAAGGCTTGACCGTCTCCCTCTCCTAATCCGAAAGGAACCCCGAACATGCCCATTCCTACCCGCCTGTATGCGAGCGCCAATCTTACCCGGGACGTCTCGAAGGGCACCCGCCGGCAGTACCTTAAAGCATTGGCACAGCATGAGGGTTTTGATCTCGAGGGCATCACCTATCACGGCCGGGATGCCATTTTCCGTGCCATGCTCTCGGTGACCGGCAAAGGTGAAGATGCGCCCTTCCTCCTGCTGGGAGATGCGCCGCGCAGCCCTGACCTTTTCCTGGCAAAGCTGGTTCCTGCTGACACAGCCCCGGCTGAACCATGGCAAAAAATGTTCCACGGCCTCACGTCTGAAGGCATGAGTTTCGGTGAGGTGATGCAGGAGTACCGCTTCGACGTGACCTTAGATGCCCTCCTGACAGCAGAGGTTAGGGGCACCTCGAACGATGGCCATTACCGCATCACCGAATGCGCTAATGTCTCCGCCGGAACCGCCTATCTACTCGGTGGCACCACGGCTCCAAGCCGTCTACCCGATGGCTCCTACGTGCTGGTTGAAAAGACTTCAAATAGCTACGCTTAGGGCCCGGGCGTGGAGCTAATGAATACAAAGGCGAGCGCCCCGCAGCTTGAGTCTGCGGGGCGCTCGCCTTTTCTGGTTTTTGGTGGGGTGGGACATTACATGTGTAGCGCAAGCATAAGATTTTCAAGTCTGGCAAGATTGAGGCATAACAACACGACAGATAGCCGGGGTTTCCCCGGTGATTCAAACCCCCTCGCTCGAAAGGAAAACGCCGCCATGCCTTACTACACCGTGGAAGTCTCAACGAAGCCGATTCAGGAGAAGATCGGTAGAACTTGGGAGCTGGATGTGTGCACTTTCCTGCCCGAGGGGCCTGTAGAGCACACTGCCCGCCTGTCCCTGTCGCAAGCTACCGCCTTGGATAGCCTGGACGGCTTCGAGGCGCTCAAGAAGTACGCACTGCTCAGCGATGAGGTAACCGAGAGCGGTCACCCTTTCGTTGAGGGATTCCGCAAGCCTGAAGGCCAGGCAGAGAGCCTAGAGCTAGAGGATGAGCTCATGCGGTTTCTGCATGAAACCTTTGGGCTGTGGTGGGATGATGACCAGGATGTAGACGATGACATTTTCAAAAATATTCCTGCTGCGCGGTGGTATTCCGTCGTAACTGCAGGCATTACCACCAACAGCGAGCGCGGGCCTAAGAATGGCCGCCGAATCCTGTACCTGGTGCTTACCCCTGATGAGGAGGAGAAATAGAATGTCTACAGCGCGTGCAACCGTGGTGATGTCTATCAGTCACCCGGAACAGGGGTTTGACCGGTACGGGCTTTTGAAGGTTGAGGCGACCGTGAAGACTGCCGAGGGTACGGTGGTGAATACTGCCATTGGGGGTCTTGAGGTTGCTGATGGTTTCCTGGTTGATGACCTGGACGGATACCGGCTTCAGAGGTACGCGGTCAGTGGTGCTACAGCCGATGATGAGCAGGCGTGGCTATCCCATTTCCGGGTGCCTGAAGACCCTGCAGATTTTGAGAACGCTCTGACCGAGTACCTGTACAAGGATGGGTCGGCATGGTTTCAGGAGGACGTCGAGCGCGCAAAGCTTGTAGCTCTGCCTGGGTTCAATGAGGATACCGGCACCGCCCCGTGGGTCTGCGTCTCTAGCACCCTCTCCGCGCCCCTGCAGACTGGAGAAGAAGGCCGAACCCTCATCTACCGCTACGAACAGCCAACCCCGGAATAAGGCACCCCATATGCGAGCGCGCCCCTTGCTGAGACCGTGAGGCGCGCGCTCGCATATGGCATCTGTGCACCTGGGACATAATGACAATTCACCAAGCACACAGCTAATAAATATGGGAAGATAAAGACATAACAACCCGACAGGATCGGGGCCCCCGATTCTCACACCACCCCCCCATGAAAGGATATGGTCATGTCGATCAAGCTGTATCTGAAGCCTGGCCCGGACGGAACGCTCAACCTGGGCCCGGAATATAACGATGCGTCCGACTCCCCAATCATTGCCAGCTGCCCTTTTGAAGAGCAGCAGGCACTGGAAGCCGCAGGAGGCACTTTTGAAGAATGGCTAGAGCAAGGCTCTGATGAGACATTCGGTGCATATGCTGCCAAGTTTAAGGATTTGGTGCTCTACAATTACGCCACCGATGAGAAGATTCGCGAGTACCTGCAGAGCCAAGGGTTTACTCTGCCGCTGATTCGATTCGAGCAGCACGCGGACGCTGCAGGCGTACCGGGCCTGATGAATACCACCCCTGACTATGTGCAACAGGTCAAGAATCTATTCACGCTGACCGTACTGTACGGCGAGCGCGGGGTGCCTTATTTCCAAATGTCTCGCCAGAACCCGTACACCCGGTTTATTGTGATTGAGGATCCTGACGGCGCGCGTTGTGCTGTGCAGCTGTGGGATTGGGCAGCGGAAGACTGGGCGGAAAACTACCTGGTTTCCGTAGCGGTTACCCCCGAGGAGCTGGCCGTTTTTGGTTCAGCAAATCATCTGATGGGGCAATTCATTGAGAAGTTGGATAAGGAGCTGCGGAAGTATGATTCGAGCTGCTACACCAACCCGTTCTTCCGATTCCTCGGCACCGGTGAAGAATGTGACCTGAAGCTGGGCTACCCCGCCCGCGTCTATCAGGGAGTCATTTACGGTCTCGATAATCTGACCTCCGGCAACGTAGCGTAATCCTAAGCGAGCGCCCCTCACCCGCAATAAGGGTGAGGGGCGCTCGCTTTTTTGGGCTTCATTGTGGGTTGGGACATTATGTGCGTGGCGCGTGCATGGGGTTTTCACTTCTGGCATGATTAAGGCATAACAACACGACAAGTAGCCGGGGTACCCCCGGCGACTTGCCCCCTTTGCCCGAAAGGAAACCACGATGAGTACCACTCCAGTTACCCGCCTGTACGATGCCGCCACCATTCATGAGGATTCCAACGAAGCGGCTGCCCTCGAATACCTGGCGGCGCTGGGCGAACCCACTGTGGAGCTGACGATTGACGGTCAGACCAAGAAATACCATTCGCGCAAAGACATTTTCCGCGCCATGCTCTCTATCGAAGGTGGGCACGAGGAGCCCCCGGCACTCATGCTTGGCTCCCGCTCCGCGCCCGAGCTAATCCTGGCGCGACTTGCCCCCTACGACGTGAAGTTCCTCAACCAGGGTGGTTGCCCGCAGATGTGGTACTCCCTCTCCAATGAGGATGAGAACCTGGGCAACGTGTGCCAGGAGAACAAATTCACGCTGGATTCTCTCTTCGAGGCAACGACGCTTGATGGGTACGAGGGACACTACCGTATCGCTGAATACGCTGAAGTTAGCTGTGGTGAGGTGGCACATGCTGACGGCACCACGTCCGCAGGCCGCTTGCCTGATGGCTCATACGTTCTGCTGGAGAAGGTCTCCGACCGCGTTCTCTAAAGGAGGCTAACCATGGAAACGATGATTAAGACTGAGACTGACCTCTACAGCACCGAAACCCGCGCCGCCTATCGTGAGGCCTACCAGAAGCTCATTGACGAGAACCCCGGCGCTTACCCCTGGTTTGCAGTCGAGACCAACGAGGTTAATAGCCAGGGCGAGGAACCCGACATGGCGGAGCTATGGTGCACGATGCGAGTCATGGATGATGAAGACTCCGTGTGGATGCACGAGCACCCCTTCCCCACCTGGACGATGACCTCCGAGGAGTTCAATAACGGAGACGATGAAGGCGAAGGCTACCCGTGCCGATGCCAGCCAGGGGTGAACATGTACCTTGCACACGTCGTCTTCCCCTTCGCCCGCTCCCACTTCGGTATCGAGAATCCCGAAGACGTAGGCGGCGCCTGGTACATGCGCTCGCACGGCGAACTTATTCACCAGGTGGATTTCACCGATAACTAGCGAGCGCCCCCCACCGTGCTTGTTTTGAAAAGGCTGCGTCTCACCCTGGGACGGAAGCTGCTACCCCTCTCTTCTCTTACTTTTGAAAGGACTAATTACTGATGGCTGTTTGCCCTGTTTTGCCGAATGAGGTACTGGATTTTCCCGGTTCGAATATCACGGTTGCTCAGGTGCTCAATGCGTGTGTTCGTAAGGCTGAGGCTGATGAAGGTTACTGCGTGCAGGTCACCGTTGCAGAGCATGGTGAGCTGAATATTTTCCGGGCGGCGGTTCAGTTCGATACTCCCGGATGCCTGCGCCTGGTGCGAAAGGAGATGGTGACCGATGATAATTTCCTGGTTCCTCTTTCGTCTGTTCAGGATGAGAAGAGCATTTCTGAGCTGGTGGGTCTGCATGGAGCGGACAATACGCGCCGTATCCTCTACGCTTCCGCTCGAGGTCTTGGCGGGCTGTATCTCGTCACGGGCTCCGTACCGGATGACGAATCGGAGCATGACCAGCGGATGCAGGAAATCTACGCCGCTACCGCGCATCTTGTCTAAAGGGGCGAGCGCGGCGGCGGGGTTTCCCGCCGTTTTGAGGAATGACTCAATCGGCAGCGCATCATGTGATGAGCGCCTACACTCAGAAGAAATACTCACGTTAGGAGGAGATTGTGGAGGAAGAATCCCTGCAAGAGAATCAGGACTTTGTGGCCACTGTGGAAGAGAAGCAGCGGGACGGCGAATGGGTCGTTACTGCGCAGGCTGTCGGCACTCTTAAGGAGCTGACGGAATGGGCGGCAGATGGTGTGGGTGTAGGTAGCTCATGCGCGTTCGATGGTCTCGATCATTTCACGCTAGGCTCTGCCATGTGGATAGATGAGACCTTCTCGCTGGTGACCGATGAGCACGGTGATGTGGTTGAGCCTGCCGAGGATATGCACGCCCCCTACGGCTACCTTCACTGGGGAGAGGGTGAGGAATCGGAGGAGAAGCTTGTCGCTAAGGCTAAGAAGCTTGCCGGGTTTGGTACTCATCTGCTGCGCACGTATGCGGAGATACATTCTCCGGTAAAGAGCCTGAGCGAGGACGATGTTCAGGAGATGATTGAGGATGGAGAAAGCCGCCTGGTCTTGGCGCACTCTGAGCCGCTGGAATATTCCCTGGAGAATGTCAGCGCGTATATTCGCTACGCCTTTGGACTGAAGGATGAGCAGCGGCTGAGCCTCTCCCCTGCTGCCGATGACCAGGAGGCAACCTTGAACGTGCTGGCTGACTATGTGCACGCCGATGATTCCGGTCTGCTGACCAAGGAGGAAGCCGAAAACTGGGAGCGCGTGTACGGCCTGTACTACTGCCACCCGTATGCCCGAAACACCCCCTGATACAGAAACCGTAGCGAGCGCCCCTCACCCCCTCAATAGATGGGTTGGAGGCGCTCGCCTTTTTGGGTTCTGTTGCGGGTGGGACATTACATGTGTGGCGCTCGCATGGGTTGTTCAGGTATGGCATACTTAAGGCATAACAACACGACAGATAGCCGGGTTTCCCGGTGCCTCGATCTCGTCCTGAAGGGTAAACGATGGCTCAAGAAAATATCTATCCGTTCAGTGCTACTGGGGAGGATATTCAGCGGCTGCTTCCAGAGCATATTGGCGCGGCGTTCAAGATGGTTTGGGATGCCCCGGCAAACTCTCCCGAAGTCCTGAAGCAGGCAGGTAAAAAACTTGCCCTTGCCCGTAAGAGTGCCCGCGGCGCTTCGAAGAAGAACGTCTCCAATCAGGATGAGGTGCGCGAGAGCCTCCGCTACCTTCAGCTAACCCGTGCCCTGAACATGATCTACCGCAACAGGGCGCAGTTCCATGATGCATACCAAGTGCACTGCCTAGCCTCTCTGATTGTGGCAGGGATGAAGACGGGAAGCACCCGCAGGGAGCACCTTCAAGCTGCAAGCACCGAGCTGATGCTGTGGTGGGCTCAGACTATTGCCGCGGCAAGGAAGGAAAGCCAGTGACCAAACAGCTCAGCAAGCGAGCAATAGCCGCCCGCCAGAAATTCAACGAGACCCACAGGCTCACCTTTACCCACATGATCCCCGGCCTCTTCCAGCACATGTTTCATGATGTGTGGAAGCTATCGCCTATGGAAGGCTCACGGTTGATGATGACCTTGAACAGCCTCAACCCTAGCTTTCCGTATCCGGATTACACGGTGGATGACCTAACCTCTTCCTGGCTCAGCACTGGCGTAGGATACCTCTACGCACACCCTGAACTTTTCCTCTCAGAACACCAGTGCAAGAGCGCGGTGAGTATCATCATGGCGCTTCTGGCAAAAGGCGATGACCGCGCAGCACTCATCACCCAGGCTAGGCGGCACGTCATTGCCTGGGCCCTAGAGTGCGGACAGGAAGACTCACTACGCCTCTTCCTCAATAAGGAAGAGATCGTTGAGAATAACCTTTAGGGTGCAGAACCACGGCGAGCGCCCTTCACCTAATTATGGGTGAGGCGCGCTCGCCTTTTGGGTTCTGGTGCGGGTGGGACATTACATGTTTTGACTGTGTGATAGTCATATATTTTTGGGATAATCAATGCATAACAACACGGTACAAGCCGGAATCCCGGTTCGTATCCTCACCGATGAAAGGTCACCAATGCACCCTGATATTTTCTACCCGTCCGAAACTAATGGAGCGGATATTCAGAATCTGCTTTCTAAGGACGTCGGCGCAGTCTTCAAGAAGGTTTGGGATGCCCCGGAGCACTCCCTCGAAGCTCTGGAGCGGCTGGCGCATGAAATCGCAGGACTTCACGCGAAAGAGGAAGACTCCGATAGTGCGGTGGTACACACGCATCTTCGTGCCTTCTGGCTAGATACTGCAATGACGATGATTCAACGGGATGCAGAAGCGTTTCACTCCAAGGCTCAGGCACGCTGCCTAATCTATCTAGTCGGGGCAGGCCGAACCTCTGGCCGTGCTCGTCGAGAATGCCTAATGCTTGCGCTTAGCTCTATTTCTGTATGGCAGAAAGCAGAGCGGGAGTATCTGGCATAGCTTATAAGCGAGCGCCCTTCACCTAGTTATGGGTGAGGGGCGCTCGCTTATTAGGTGGGGTGGGACATTACATGTGTGGCGCAGGGGTTAGTTTTAGAAATTTGGGACGATTAAGGCATAACAACACGACATTTCGGCCCCTACGATCGGACTCACTATGACCTTTGGGATTGACTGCTATATGGGTATTGATGACCACTGGAAGAACCCGAGTGTGCAGCTGTGGCACCCTACCGCCGGTACGTTGGCCCACGTGCCGGTACCTCAGTTTTCCTTGGCGGCGATGTCGGCTGCAGATGAGGAGGCGCAGGAGTACCGCCGCCGTTTTGGGTTCGAGTACGGGAATTACGATATTGAGCGACTGTGCCGCCCGTTTGATTCCGCCGATAGCCGGGCACACGATGCCTATATTGAGCTAACTGATGCGCGGTATGAGCTGATGCGCTCGTGGGCCTGCATGTATGAGCCGCTGCCTGCCGGTGAGTATGGAACAAGCGCGCTGGAAGATGGACTGGAGGAACAGCTCACTGAGGAGGCTAACCGCCATATCGCCGGTAATTCTGAGCTGCAGGGCGCGCTCTCTGAGCATCAGTTTAAGCGTGTGCTGTGGGTGGATGGGGTAGACCTTGGCGGTGAGGCTGAGTACTCCCCGGACGGGGTTTTCTCTTACCCGGCGCGGATTCAGGTCACCAGCTAGGATTGCGGTCCCCACTAGATGCCCCCTGGTTTCCGGGGTGGTGTGCCTGGGTGGTTTCCATAAGGTGCTCACAGGGCGGATTGGCTGATCTATGGGCACCTTGCAGGTTACTGAAGGGGATCCGGTAACCCCTTCTCTAATAGTTGGGACATTATATATGCGTATGTGTATATGGGTTTTTTATTTATGCAATACTTAAGGCATAACAACACGGCAAATAGTCTGGTTCTTGGCACCTTCAAGAACCAGCACCGAAAGGAAACCACCATGGACTCCACCCGCATTCGCCTCTACCCCCTCGAAGCTGACCACGGCTTTCTCGCCCTAAGCACCTCCCCCACCAACGACCCCACCGCCCTACACCTTGGCGGGTGCATGGTCGGCGCACTCGAAGAACTCGAAAACGAAGGCGTAAGCTTCGAAGAATGGCTCGAGGAAAGCTTCTACACCGGCGATGAAGACCTTCTCAGCAACCTCACCCGCTCCATTCTCTACACCGCCTCCGAGGAAGGCGCGGTACGCACCTTCCTGCAAGAGCACGGATTCGACCTCCCCACCCTCCGCATTGCAGATTTGGCAGATGCCGACCCCACCGACGCATCCGGAATCCCGCCGCTGGTCAATGAAACCGACGAGACAGTAGACCGCCTCTTTGAGCTCATTGACCTCTACATTGGACCCGACGCTGACGGCACGCTCACCCTATGGCTCCGCCCGGGCGCTCGCCGCACGGTACACCTGCTTGCAGTAAACGACCCTGAGAGCCCCCGCTGGATTGTCCAGCCCTGGGACTGGGCGGCGGAAGACTGGGCAGGATACAGCGAGATTCAGGCACCTCTGAGCGGTGTACCTGAGACCCTGCAGGTCATCCCCCACGGCTCTACGGTGAAGACCCTGGGCGGCTTGCCTGTGCTGGGTACCCACAGCATCCTCAAAGACCAGAAGGCAATTTCTGAAGTGCTCGATGCCGCCCGCCTGTACGGTGCACATCATTTCGTCTCCCCCGGTGTGTGGCACCTTGGAAGCGGCGAGAGGCACGGAATCGAGATGGACGCCCCGGTGGAAGTCTACGCCGCTAAGGTCTGGGCTCGCCCGTAACCCACCCGCCCCGAGGATGCGCGCCCTGCTAGGTACCAATCGGCACCTAGCGGGGCGCTGCTTTATATACGCACGGTTGGGACATTATATGTCTCATGCAGGCGTTAGTTCTTAAAATTTGGCATGATTAAGACATAACAACACGACACTACATTCTCTCTTGATTGGATATACCCCCATGACTCGCCCCGCCTTTACCCCTGAACTTTTCACCCGCCCCCGCCCCGGTCTGACCCTTAAAGAAGTCTTCGCTACCGGAACCTGCGAGGGCAAAAACTACCGCGTGGTGGCATACCCTGCAATCACCGACGACATGGACCTTGCCGATAACCCCTACGCACCGCAGTGCAACGTAGCAGCCACCGGAATCCTGGAAGGCTGGCCAGATACGAAGTACGACAATGAACAGGTCGCCCTGGTACGCAACCTCATCAGCGAGCGCGGTTTGGAGTTTGCGCTGCGGTTTACCCGTGCGTTCATTGATGCCGATGCGGTGGCAGTGAAGACCGATGCAAGCTATCCGTGGGGTGAAACGGAATGTATCGGCTTTGGGGCTGGACGTGAGAGCGAGAATCGTATGGGCCCGCTGGACTGGTTGGAGTTTGTCGCCGGGTGGTGGGTTGATCTCGTGCTGGAGGTTCAGACGGCTTCATACAACCACGACGGTTTCGAGTGGGTTTCTGCCGACTACACCTCTATGCCGAACTCCCAGTGTTCGAGTGATTCTGATGATGTGTTGCACGCCTTGGAATTTTTTGAGGAAACGGTCGCCGGCGTGTGTGGGGATTTCGAGCTGGTGGAGGTGAAGGGTAAGCAGTTGGCAGCGGCTTAGCTGGTGGTGGTTTCCGTGGAGTGTCCCATGGTGGAGCGCTCCACGGAAACCACTATTTTTGATGTTGGGACATACTAATGTAGTTCATGGTTTAGTTTTTTATAGATGCCATACAATAGGCATAACAACACGGCAATATCTCAGCACCCAAGGAGAAGCAATGAGTAACGGCTACGACCTCAGCGGCGCGCTCGCAGCCCTCGAAAAGCAGGGGTTTACCCCGAGCCTGATCATGGTAGAGCGCCTATTCCGCTACCCAGATTCTCAGTCCACCCAGAACGACCACCTGGGCTACTGGCTGCGTCTCGTCTGGGAGCGTGATGGCATGGTCTACGAGCCTCAGCACCTCGAGAAATTCCTCAGCTACTCCGATTGGCGGCAGGTCTTTGAAGCCCATGCAAGCCGCGGTCTCGACATGGAATCCGTTGGCAAGATTCCACAGATCCCCGAGGGATTCGACCTGTACGACCTGCGCGCTGCGGTCATTGAGCAGGTGATCACCCCAAAGGTGATCCGCTGGACTGAGGCAATGCTCGGGTATGCCCTCACCCGCCAGTCTTCCGCATCCTGCTACCAGGTCATGAACGAGTACGGAGACTATGAATGCCGCTGCAAAAAGGCAGCCTAGCGCCCCTTGAGTTCCTGAATGGATAACCAGCAAGGATCCCACAATGAAGGCTATTCCTGGCTGATGCAGAAACCCTGTGTCAGCCAGGAATAGCCTTCATGCACTGATAAAGGACATAACACACAGTGAATCAGAGAAACATCAAAAAATAAAATACTATATACACATAACAACACGGCAAAACAGGGTAAACACCCTATTACCCCAACGAAAGAAAACCCATGGCAGCACTGCACCAGTACGGGGCAACCCCCGAAAAGATCAACATCACCCCCGGCTCATATATCGCTCTCTGGGCACCAGCCTTCGCTGACTGGATGACCGAACCCAAACAGAACGTTTTTGGAGGAGCCACCCCCTACCCCACCCGTGAAGTGTTCGCCCCCGTCCTGCTCTACACCCCCGACGGCCAAACCTTGCAGGACCGCAACACTGGCAAGCCCCTCGGCACCCTCACCCAATACCCATGCGCACATAACTACCTCTGGGAATACACCACCTACACCAAACCCCACCACTGCACCTACATCCTGCGCGTATGGATCATCGACCCCATGCCCGAAGCCGCTGCGCTCGCTGTGGCACGCGCCGCCTACAATGCAGAATCCGCAGAAAAGCGCTTCGCTGATTTTTGTGACGGTTGGGGTGTTAGGAAGCTCGACGAGATGAGCGCTGGCACTGGCGAAGAATCGGAGCCCTGCTTCAGTGAAAGCCTGCGGGTGGTCTTTGAGAACACCCACCAGCACCAGGTCTACGGATCGGATCACGGCGCGGCAATCCGCGCATTCGAGGAGGCTGCAGATGTTGCGGTGAAGGCCCTAGAGGGTCGCCTCAGTGAGGAGCTCGACAAGGCATCTAAGGTCCTTGAGACTGTCCCGCCTATGGGGGACCCGTCCTACAATCTCACGCTAGGCGCCTATCTTCCGTGGAGGGCGGCAGTGAGCAATGTGATCGACGCTGAAGCCCCGACGCTCCGCCGATACGTCGCCCGGCGTATAGAGGGTACTGCCGTCCAGGAGCTGCAGAAGGGCTACAGCCGAGCGTTGAGCGCCGTCAAGGAAGCTGCTGGTAGCGCTGTAGACCACGCAGGCTATTGCCTCGCCCCTGCCCCCGCAATTCGCTAATCATCTCGAAGGAGACAGGTAAGACCAGCCGCCCCGATCTGCGCAGCTTACGCAGACCGGGGCGGCCTTTTATATATAAGGACACTATATATAAGAAAAATTTTTAAGATTGGTTTTTCTGTCATACTTAAGACATAGCAACACGGCAATACCTGACAGCCTTAAGGAGGCACCCCATGACCGCTAAGCCTGATACCACTCTCCACGCCGCCTTCTCTTCCTTGAAGGAGCACGGCTTTACCCCGAAGATTCAGTACCTGGAAGCATTCGAGCGCTACCCCGGCTCCACTCGAAACACCCACCTGCGCCACTACCTCACCCTGTTCTGGGAGCATGAGGATACTGTGTATGATGCCGACGTACTCGAGCAGTTTTTCGATGGTGAGCGCCGCTCTGCTGTCCGTGCCGCCATCATGCGGGGCGACTTTGAGCTAGAGCTCGTGCGTGAGGTTCCGGAGGGCGCAGACCTTGACGCTTTCCGAAAAGACCTCAAGCAGGAAACCATCACCCCGGCGGTTACCGAATGGACCACCCGCATGCTGGGATACCCCGTCACCGAAGCCGCCGCAAGCTCATGCTATGAGGTGATGAACGCTCAGGGCGAGCTGGAATGCCAGTGCCGCTAGAGTAGCCTCTAGGAGCAGCAATTACCCCGGGTCGGCGCAGCTGCGCCGACCCGAAATTTTTTTCTTATATATAAGGACATTATATGTGTGCTTGTGTGTATATCCAATTTTTTCTGCAATACTTAAGGCATAGCAACACGGCAATACCCGCCACACTACCAGCCTTAAGGAGACACCCCATGGGTTCCATGATCTATACCCAGGCGGAATACGCCTACACCCCGCAGAAGGACGGCTACCACCTGGAAGTCAAGAGTATTGAGTCGAACGCAGCCCCTGGCTCCAGCATCGCCAAGCTGAACGAGAAGCTCAAAGAGTACCTCAAGGGCTCTGATGACACCTCAGAGTTCGCCCCTGAGCGCCACCTGGAGGCATTTACCCAAATGACGCAGGAATCCGGTAGTTTTGTCCCGCTCATTCACACAAGGAGTGTAGGTACTAAGAGCGGTGATCTCATTACGGACCGGTGGACCCTGCAGTTCACCTTCTAGCTACCCAAGCGGAAGTGGCGGCGGTTGGCATAACCGCCACCACTTCGGGGGTTTTAGGCTGCTTGCTTCCTTCAAATCAAGAAGGACATTATAGAGCGAGCACCTGAAATCTATTGATATTTAGGCTAATGTATAGGCATATGAACACTACCGAAAGGGCCGTGTTGGCTATTGGGTCTATTGCTAAATAGGCCTGTATTAAAAGGCTGGCGGTGGCGTTCATTTCTACCCAAGAAGGGGCTGCAGATTCTCCCATCTGCAGCCCCTTCTTTCTCTACCCGGTTATTCCGCTCGCCACCTACAATAGAGGCAAGATCACCCGCGCCTTACGCAGGGTGCATATAGGAAGGAATACCCATGGGATACAGCATTCACTGCAAGAACCTCACCACCGGTGGCCCAGACCAGATTTTCAGCATTTCAGACCCCGCCGATGGCGTCGATTTGGCAAACCAGCCAGCAAGCATCTGCGCATTTAGCACTCTAGTGAGCGACATCCCCGAGCTCAAACACGAAACCTACCACCGCATCGATACCGGAGACCGTGCCACCGGCTACCGCTGGTTCAGCGACAACCCGGCCATGATTGCCCACCTTGGACACACCAAGCCGCACAGCGCCCCGGAATACAGCGACGCTGCCGCAGTGGAGGTTGTGAGCGCGCATGACTATGGCCAGCTTGCACGTGGTGATGTTTCACTGGAGGAGCTGCGCGAGGATGGGAGCGTGTATGTGTTGCACCCTAACCCGCTGGTGCCCACGTATGAGAACCTGGCTGCATATCTGGCCTATTTGAATGCCCAAATGTATCCGTACAATCAAATGTCACTAGTGGCTGACTAGTTAGATTTTTTTGTGGGTGCGCCCTTTTCCGGTGGAGGCAAAGGGCGCATTTTTTATGCACTGTAATGACTTATGGTGAGCATGTTTGGTAATGGGACATTCTGATAATATATCTGTTTTTTATATGAAAATAAGGATATTATTTAGACACAACAAAACTCAAAAGCAGAAATGAGGTATCACTATGGGAAGTTCTGGATCAGGTTTCAGGTTCTTTGTCACTTTGACGGTGCTGGTCAGTCTTATGCTGGCTTTCATTCTTGATGTCTCTGGGGGACCCGCCCACGGCACGGCTACTCAGGAAACCACGCGCACGCACGAGCTGCTCAGCCTTCAGCTATCTAAGGAACAGGTTCAGTCTGGCAGCCTGGAAGGGGAGATTCATGAAGGCTTCTTGGGTAGCGTGGGTTATATTCAGGGAAGTTTTGACGGGCACCCGGTCACCTACATCTACTTCCGTTATCGGGCAGAAAATGGCGACATTATCGACCGCCTCATCCCGCGTGATGATGTGCGACTCCGTGATGACCTGGCCGCTGGAGAAGCTGCAACGCTTGAGATCCAGTCCGTCAAGACACGTAAGGCCACCTATGAGGACATTCAGCAGCACCCTGAGCTGTGCCACAATGATAGCCACATTAGGGGTTTCATAGCTGACCTGTTCTTTGATGGGGAAGAAGGGTACGGCAGTCCTGTTCCTGCAGAGAGGTGCGGTAGGCGTGCTGACGAGAAGCCCGAGGACTGGATCCTAGACCATGAGGATCTGGTAGTGCACGTTCCGAAGGATTCGATCATCGTCACCATCAACCCCAATATGGTCCCGGAAGGCGCTAAGAAGTAGCCCTAGCCGTAACCTTTACGGCCAAAGGCTGATCCTGCAAGGCTGCTTGCCGGCAAGGGTGTAGGGGGTCCGACTCGTAAACGAGTCGGACCCCCTATTTTTGGGCGTGAGATGTATTTCTGCTGGGTTGGGACATACAAAGGTTAGTGTTTGTTTAGGGTTTTTTCTTTCTGCCATACTTAAGGCATAACAACACGGCAACCCTGCCACACTACCAGCCTTAAGGAGGCACCCCATGCAGACCCCCGCACCCTCTACCCGCCGCACCTCGCTCGGCGCTGTCGCCCTGAGCGCAACCCTCGGCGCTGTCGCCGGTTTCGCTATCGGTGGCATCATTGTCCCCCCGGCATCCAGCCAGACCGCCGCCGCCCCCGCCGCAACCTCTCAGGTGGCACGCACCTCTACGCTTGATTTCCTCGCACCGCAGGAAACAGCGAGTGCGGCGGTCACCCCGCTAAGCCCCGCCGCTAAGCGCTGGGCTGTGGGGGAGTCGCTTCAGGCGGAGGTTATCAAGGTGCCCCTATCGGAAAATAAGGCGGTGCTGTGCGTGGTGTTTCCTACGCAGGACGGTTACGCTAACGCATCTGGGATTTCGTGCGATTGGGAGCACGTGCATAACCGTCAGGTAGCGAA
>ERZ773045.33-NODE-33-length-72124-cov-3.488698_pt1 | contig 72124 bp, 61 predicted proteins | sample MGYA00580635_ERZ773045 | MGnify/ENA primary metagenome ERZ773045 (study PRJEB29015, sample SAMEA2738115) | human oral metagenome | biome: human oral; feature: human-associated habitat; material: saliva | place: China | collected 2261 ...
AGAGGATGCGGATTGCGATACCGCTGACGCGCCGGAAGACAGCGAAACCCCCGTAAGGGAGGCAGCTACGGCACCCGCTGACAAAGAGGATGCGGATTGCGATACCGCTGACGCGCCGGAAGACAGCGAAACCCCCGTAAGGGAGGCAGCTACGGCACCCGCTGACAAAGAGGATGCGGATTGCGATACCGCTGACGCGCCGGAAGACAGCGAAACCCCCGTACAGGAAACCGATACTGCGTCCGCACACGAAGCGGAAGCAGAGCACGAAAGCGCTGCGGCAGAAACCGCAGTCACAAGCGAGTCCGCGACTGCGCCTACCGCTGACAGTGAAACAAAAACCGACGCAGCGGAAACATCCGCGAACGCATAAGACCTTTCAAAACGCAGGATACGAAGTGCACAAACAAAAAAGTGTCAGGTCGAAGGACCTGACACTTTTTTATTATTCACTTCGCAGTGCATCGATCGGATTCAGAGATGCCGCGCGTTTTGCAGGCATGTAACCGAAAATGAGACCGATTGCCACCGAAACCGTAAACGAGATGAACACAGCGTTCGGGGTTGCCGCAACGCTGTAGCCCACAAATATCGTGACGATGTTCAGGATACCGCTGCCGATCCCGATGCCGATCAGTCCGCCGAGCACCGAGGTGGTAATCGCCTCGAGCACGAACTGCTGCAGGATAACACCCGGGCGCGCGCCGAGTGCCTTACGAATACCGATTTCCCGCGTTCGCTCCGTGACCGAGACCAGCATGATGTTCATGACGCCGACACCCGCGACAAAGAGCGAGATACCCGCAATGCCGCCGATCAGAACCGACATCTGCGCCATCATCCGGTTAATCTGGTCGAGCATTTCGGCCATGGCCATCAAATTGTAATTTTTCTTATTGCGGAATACCGAGTAGAGATATTCCTGCAGACTCTTCTTCGCACTCAGCACGGCTGCCTTGTCCGTGCTCTTGGAGGCAAAGAGATAGGCCGAGGGCTGTGCCGTGTGCGCCATCTTGAGCGCCGTGGAATACGGGAGCAGGAGGACATCATCCGTTCCGCTCTCTTCCATCTTGCCCTTGCTCTTCTGCTCTAAAACACTGACCACCGTCAAGTTCACACCGCCGAAACTTACCTTCTCGCCGAGTGCCGCATTGCCCGAACCAAAGAGTCTCTGCGCCGTATAAGCGCCGAGCACGCAGACCTCCTGCTTTGAGGCAATATCCGCATAGCTTAAAAAGCGGCCCTTTGCAATCTTCTTGTCAACCAGATCCGCATAACTCTCACTCACACCGGTAAGGCCTGTGTTCTCCAGTTTCTTGCTGCCGACCTTTAAGGTTCCGCCGCTCGGCGTGACCGTGGGGCTCATGCCCGCAAACAAGTCCTTGTGCTCATCGAGATAAGCATACATCTCGTCCATCGTGACCGAACGGCTCGGCTGATTGATGACCGACACGTTGATATTGTTCGCGCCGAGATCGCCCCACTGGGAAATCTGGCTGTTCAGGTAACCGTTCATCAGACTGACCAGAATGATGACGGAAGAGACACCGATGATGATGCCGAACATCGTGAGGGCCGAGCGCACTTTGTTGCTCCAAATGCTCTTTAAGGCGAGCTTAAATGATTGCAGCATAGTCCTCCGCCTTCCCGTCAAAGTTGATTTGTCCGTCCTGTATCCGCACGACCCGCTTTGCCTTCACCGCAATCGAATTGTCGTGCGTAATCATGACAATCGTGTTGCCCTCCTTGTGGAGTTCCTGAAAAAAGTCCAGAATCTGGCGGCTGGTCTTCGAGTCCAGTGCGCCGGTCGGCTCATCGGCAAGCAAAAGGGAGGGATTGCCGGCGAGCGCACGCGCAATCGAGACACGCTGCTGCTGACCTCCCGAGAGCTGATTCGGCATGTTCTTCGCCTTGTCCTTTAAGCCCACGCGCTCCAACTGTTTCAGGGCGCGCTCCTTTCTCTCCTCGCCCGAAACATGGGCATAGAGCAGCGGGAGCTCCACATTTTCCAAAATATTGAGTTTCGGCAATAGGTTGTACTGCTGGAAGATAAAGCCTATCATGCGGTTTCGGATGTCCGCGAGTTCGTTCTGCGTCATATCGCCGACATCTTCGCCGCCGAGCAGATAGGTTCCGGATGTCGGCACATCCAGCGCACCGATGATGTTCATCAGCGTGGACTTACCGGAACCGGACTTACCGACAATCGCAACAAACTCGCCCATCCGTATCGTCAAGTTCAAGTGATCGTTTGCGTGGATAATCTCATCGCCCATCACATAGGTCTTGCAGAGATCTTTGATCTCAATCAATACCTCGCCCTGCGGAATTTGGACGGTCTTAATTTTGCCCATTCGCATCACCGCCCTGGTCTGCGTCCGGCGCGCTGTCGGCAGCGTCCGCCGCGCCCTGGTCGGCCTCTGCGCCCTGATCGCCGTTGATATACATACTCATGGCGTCGGGCGTATCCAAAACCTTGGGCTGCACAAAGACTTCATCGCCCGCCTTGATGTTGTCGGAGGTGATTTGCACCTTGTCTGCGGTGATGAGACCGGTCTCGACCGTGACCGCGCGGAAGCCCGCGGGCACTTCGCCCTGAGCCTCGGTGACAGAGTCATCCTTCACATAGACCTGGTTGTCCCGCATCAGCGCATCCGCCGGAATGCAGAGCGCCCCGCTCGCGCTGCCGATTACGATTTTCGCGTTGATGTTCATGCCGGGCAGGAGTTTGTCCGTGTTGTCAAGCGTGACGGTCACCGGATAGGTCGAGACGCCGCCCTGAGAACTGCCCTCTAAGCTGATGTTCGTGACCGTGCCGCCGAAGGTCTCACCCGGCATTGCGTCCGCGGTGATTTCGACCTTCTGCCCCACCTGAATTTTCGAGATATCCGTCTCGTCGATGGCCATCTTAAAGGTGTAGGCGCTCATGTCGTAAATGGTCGCAAGCGTCGTTGCGGACTTACCCGCACTCTGTCCCGAACCGCCGAGTTTATCGCCGGCCTTATAACCCTTTGTGATGACCTCACCGTCGATCGGCGCTTTGATGGTGTAGTTGTCGAGCGTCTCCTTCGCGCTGTCAACAGCCTTCTGCGCTGCCTCAAGGCCGGTCTGTGCGCTGTCCACCTTGTCCGAATAGGTCTCAAGCATGTCCTTTACGGACTTCGGCGTCATGGTAAAAATCGGCGTGCCGGGCTGAATGTAGTCGCCCACATGGACCAAGACCTTGATGCTGTCCACAGCACCCGGAAGATCCGCCGCCATATTGCTGGTGTAATGCGCTTCGAACTTTGCCTCCGCGACACATTTGAAGCCGTTTACGGTCGCGCTGACCGAGGTGTCGGTCGTCAGTCCGCCCGGGTTCTTCACCGAGATGGTCACTTCTTTCACCAGACGCCCGCCGGTTAAGCTCTTCTCCTGGGCACCCACCGCGAGTACCGTGCCCTCGACTTGCTCCATGGTGTCGGAGAGCGTTAAGGTCGCCGGGTTGCCGACCTGAATGAGGTCTGCCTCGCCCGAGAGGAAGGGGATGCGCACCGTCATGCTCGTGTCATCCGTCAAATCCACAAGGGTGCCGCCGCCCGAAATCTTCTCGCCGTCCGTCACATAGACCTTGGTCACATAGCCCGCGCGCGTTGCCTTATAGACACCGTCGCCGTACTTGCTTCTCGCATCGTTTAAGTCGACCGTCGCGGAATCCAAGCTCTTCTTTGCGCGGTCCAAGGCACTCTGCGCGCTCTTCATCTCCGAGGCCGCAAGCTTATCGTCGATGCGATAGAGGACCTGATCCTTGGTGACATGATCGCCGACCTCAAAATTTGCCTCGGTGATCGTGCCGCTCGATACCAGAGAGGTGATCGAGTAGGTATCCTTCGCGGCAATGGTGCCGGTCGAGGACAGCTTTTGCGTGATATCCTCTATGGTTGCCGTGCCCGTCGTAACCGCCGTGCTTGCCATGGCCGCCCGTCGGCTCGCCTCCATGCGCTGGTGCACCACAGCGCCGCCGATGCCGATGAGCGCCAGCGCAATGACCGCGCGGCGTATGTTTCTCTTTGCCTTTTTCCCGAGCCCCTTCTTCGGCTTTACTTCTTCTGCCACTGTCTGCCCCCTTCTCGCTTACGGTTCCACGTAGTCAACGACACTAAAGCTCTGGCTGCCCTCTTCGCCCTCGGCGGCCGCGCCGCCGGAAGAAGCCTGATAAATCAGAACAACATGGTCACCGACCTTCACGCTGCCATAGACCGAGAACACAAACTGCATTTCGGTCGAGTTGAGCTGATAGACATTGCCGTCGTCCAGCTTGACCGCGCTCGGCGTGAGCGTATTCGTATTCTGGTAGTAGATGGCCTCCACCACGCCGCGCGCCACGCGCTTGTCGGCATCCGAATCCGTATCCGCGTTGTAAGCCCAGACCGTCTTGGTCTGCGAGCTGTAGTAAATGACCGCATACTGCGCCGCCGCGGCGTAGAGTGCCTCTTTCTGCACCTCTCTGCCGTTCATGAAGATGGTCGCATCGTCCAAACGGAAGGGGATGATGTTGTCCACCTGCGTGCGGCTCTCCGCGACCTTCGGGCCGCGCGTCGTGTTGTCCGCCATCTTGAGGGCGTTCACCTCGCCGTGCGCATCCACCTCCGCATTCAGCACCGTCGCGTAAACACCTCCGCTCTTCTGCTTCGCCTTCAGGAGGTTATAGAAAAGGTTCACGCAGTCCGCCTTCGTGAGCTCGGTCTGCGGGTCGCTGTAGCCGATGTTCTCGTTCAAGTCGGAACTCGCATACTGTGCCATGCGCTTGTTGAACTGATCGCCCGCAAAGTCATCCGCCGTGTAGCCGAGCAGCCCCAGCACGCCCTTTGCCGCCTCATTGAGGCGCACGGGCTCGGACGGCTTAAACTTGCCGCCGAGATAGCCGGTCATCCAGCCCTGCTCCGCCGCAAGACGAATCGAAGCCGCATATTCATCGCCCGACTTCACATCCGCGAAGACCGATACATTGCTGGTCTTCGTGAGCACACTGCGATACGCGGAGGCTCTGACCAACATCTGCGCGAACTGCGCGCGCGTCACCTTTTCCGACATGCCGCCGGTGGTCGGCATAATGCCCGAGAGCGCTATGACCTGACGGCGATAAGCAAAGTTACTGCTTGTATTTGCATAGACACTGAGCGGCGATGCCACGGTGCTCACCACCGCGACCGCACTCAGCAGGCATGCAAGGGATTTTCTTCCACGAATCATTCCGGTACCTCGCTTTGCTGTTGTTAATCCGTTATAACGAAGCCATTTTACCATAAATAACAAGCATCCATCAAAAACGGTCATCGAAAGTCCGTAAACTTTTCGTGAACTCGCTGCATGTCGCCTTGTGAAATAGCTTACTATCCGAATAATACACCGTTACTCTGCCCCTGTCAACATACTTTGCCGCGCCTTATCTCCCATACCGGACGCGCGGCTCTCCTTCCGACTCCTTTCTCTTATGCCTTACTGCCTCGAATACAAGACAGCAGCTTGTTTTCCGACAAAAAAGGGCGGCACCGCCGAAGCGATGCCGCCCTCTGTATGAAGCCCACCAAAAGGCTCAGAGTGCCTTGTAATTTACAATCTTTCCGAATTCCGGCTTTAAGGACGCGCCGCCGATCAGGCCGCCGTCGATGTCCGGCTCTGCAAGGAGTTCCTTGCAGTTCTTCTCGTTCATGGAGCCGCCGTACTGAATGCGAATCTCCTCCGCAACCTTCTCGCCGTAGAGCTCCTTCACGGTCTCACGGATGCCGCGGCACACTTCCTCTGCCTGTGCGACGGTTGCGGTCTTACCGGTGCCGATGGCCCAAATCGGCTCATAGGCAATCGTGACCTTTGCCGCATCCGAAGCGCTGACGCCCTGAAACGCGAGCTTTAACTGCATCCGAATGAAGTCCATCGTGACACCCGCCTCGCGCTGCGCAAGGCTCTCGCCGCAGCAGAGAATCGGCTTAAACTGATGCTCGAGGAGCTTTAAGAGTTTCTTGTTGATGATCTCATCGGTCTCGTGGAAGTACTCTCTCCGCTCGGAGTGCCCGATGATCACATACTCGACGCCCGCGTCCTTTAACATGGCCGGGGAGGTCTCGCCGGTGAAGGCGCCCTTCTCCTCAAAGTAGACATTCTCCGCGCCGAGGTGCACCGCCGTGCCCGCAATCACTTCCTTGACCGGGAAGATGTCGATAAAGGGCACGCAGTAGACCACGTCCACCTCCGGGTTCTTAACCAGCGGCGCCAGCGTGGTCGCCAGTGCCTTCGCCTCGGTCGGCGTCATGTTCATCTTCCAGTTGCCCGCAATAATCTTTCTTCTCATGTTTCGCTCCTTCAGTCCTTGTTATCCGCCGCCGCGACACCCGGAAGCTCCTTGCCCTCCAGGAACTCGAGCGAAGCGCCGCCGCCGGTCGAGATGTGCGTCATGCGATCCGCGAAGCCGAGGCGCTTCACCGCGTTCACGGAATCGCCGCCGCCGACCACAGTCGTCGCATCTTTCAGCTCCGCAACTGCCTTGCAGACAGCCAGGGTGCCCGCCGCAAATGCCTCAAACTCGAAGACGCCCATCGGACCGTTCCAGACCACGGTCTTTGCGCCCTTAAGCGCCTCGGTAAAGCGCGCAATGCTCTTCGGTCCGATGTCGAGGCCCATGTAGCCCTCCGGAATCTCATCCACCACCTTGTGCGGTGCATCGGCAGCAAACGTTTCCGCCGCAACATGGTCTACCGGAAGCAGGAGCTTAACGCCCTTCTCCTCCGCCTTCTTCAGCATGTCGAGGCAGTAAGAGAGCTTATCCTCTTCGCAGAGCGAGTTGCCTATGCTCTGTCCCTCTGCCTTTAAGAAGGTATATGCCATGCCGCCGCCGATGATCAGCGTATCCACCTTATCGAGCAGGTTGTTGATGACGTTCAGCTTATCCGAGACCTTCGCGCCGCCGAGAATCGCGACAAAGGGGCGCACCGGGTTCTCGACCGCCTGACCGAGGAAGCGAATCTCCTTCTCCATGAGGTAGCCGACCACGTTCTCCTTGCAGTGCTTCGTGACGCCGACATTCGAGCAGTGTGCGCGGTGTGCGGTGCCGAAGGCGTCATCGACAAAAATGCCGTCGTCGCAGAGCGCCGCGAGCTCTTCCGCGTACTTCTCGGCTGCCTCATCCTTGCCGTACTTGGTCTCCTCGACGCGGTAGCGCGTATTCTCAAGGAGCAGCACCTCGCCGTCCTTTAAGTCCGCAGCTGCCTTCCGGGTCTCTTCGCCGGTCACAACCGGATCCGAGATAAACTTGACCGGGACCCCGAGGCGCTCGGAAAGTGCCGGTGCGACCGGGGAAAGGCTCATCTCCGGCAGCGGCTCGCCCTTCGGCTTGCCAAGATGGGAGCAGAGAATCACCTTTGCGCCCTGATCGAGGAGCTTCTTGATGGTCGGCAGCGCGCCATCGATGCGGTTAAAGTTCTGGATCACGCCGTCCTTCAGCGGAACGTTAAAGTCGCAGCGCACCAGTACTTTTTTGCCCTTTAAGTCTTTGAGATCGTCTACGGTCTTCTTGTTTAACATGCTTTTCCTCCGTCTAAGTCATAAAAAAGCGGGCCCGGTCCAAAGACCGGACCCGCGAGAGTCGCCTTGCAAAAGCAGATGCTTACAGCTCTGCGAAGTACTTAATCGTGCGAACCATCTGGCTCGTGTAGGAGTTCTCGTTGTCATACCAAGAGACAACCTGAACCTGATAGCAACCGTCCGCAATCTTGCTGACCATGGTCTGGGTTGCATCGAAGAGGGAGCCGTAGCGCATGCCGATGACATCGGAGGAGACAATCTCGTCCGTGTTGTAGCCGAAGGACTCGTTTGCCGCTGCCTTCATTGCCGCGTTAATCTCTTCCTTCGTGACCTCATCCTTCGCGACAACCGCGACCAGGATGGTCGTGGAACCGGTCGTGACCGGGACACGCTGTGCGGAACCGATGAGCTTGCCGTTCAGCTCCGGGATGACCAGGCCGATCGCCTTCGCGGCGCCGGTGGAGTTCGGGACAATGTTCGCAGCGCCTGCTCTCGATCTTCTGAGATCGCCCTTTCTCTGCGGGCCGTCGAGAATCATCTGATCGCCGGTGTAAGCGTGAATGGTGCTCATGATGCCGGACTGAATCGGCGCGTAGTCGTTCAGAGCCTTTGCCATCGGTGCGAGGCAGTTCGTCGTGCAGGAAGCCGCGGAGATGATCTTGTCTTCCTTGGTCAGCGTCTTCTCGTTGACGTTGTACACGATGGTCGGCAGATCGTTGCCTGCCGGTGCGGAAATGACAACCTTCTTTGCGCCTGCCTCAAGGTGAGCCGAAGCCTTCTCCTTCGAGGTGTAGAAACCGGTGCACTCAAGGACGACATCGACATCCAGAGCCTTCCACGGAAGGTTCTTTGCGTCCGCTTCCTTGTAAATCGTAATCTTCTTGCCGTCAACGGTGATGGAATCCTCACCCGCCTCGACCGTGTGCTTGCCCTCGCCGTACTTTCCGAGGAAGCTGCCCTGCGAAGTATCATACTTCAGCAAGTGCGCCAGCATCTCCGGCTTCGTGAGATCGTTGATCGCAACAACCTCATAGCCCTCCGTCTCAAACATCTGGCGGAACGCAAGGCGTCCGATACGTCCAAATCCGTTAATCGCAACTTTAACCATGGCTTTTATCCTCCTGTATCTGCTGCGGAACTAAACTAATCATTTCTATTTCATTCTACCTTTGTGCCCGTAAAAATGCAAGGAAGGAAATGAGCACTCAATCGTGCATCCACCAGTCCTGCGTGCTCGCATAATTGTAGTAGCGTTGGATCGGCGTAATTCTGCCGTTGCGGATTTCAAAAATCTCCCAGACCACACCCGGGCGGTTGGTCGGCACGTGGTAGGTCGCAGCGAGTCCCTGATCCGTGTAGACCTGAACGGTTGCCCCCGAGTTCGAGAGCTCGTAGCTCTGGAAGTTGTTGTACACACTGTTCGTAAAGTCCACGACGCAGTACTTGTAGTAATCCTGCGCGGAGAACTGCTTGATGGTCACGGTCTCCGGGCCGTAGGAGCTCACATCGTCCACGTCAAGATCGTTCCCGAAGCTGTCCACCTTGCCGCCGAACCAGACGTGTGAACTTTCCGCGCCGCGCTGCGTGAAGAGGTGAGAGTCGAGGTCCGCGGGAACCGCGCCCCAGGTCAGAACAATCGAGACCTGCCCCGAGCCCACGGTCGGCGCCGCAAAGAACTCTCTCTCGGTCTCACCGTCGCTTCGCGCAACCAGGGTGTCATAGACCGTCTCATAGCCGTCCGCAACGAGCTCAACGGTGTAGACACCCGGGCGGAGCTTCACACTCGCGACACCGGAGCCATCCGTCTGCGCCGTGCTTACAATACGCCCCGTGCGGTTGTTGATGCCCGCGCGCACATTGATGACCGAGGCAAACACGGTGCGCATGCCGCTGCCGCTCTCGTTGTAGTGGAGCGCATCGCCGAGACGCAGGCGGTAGTCGGTCGCGGCGCCGCCGCGCGGCAAAAAGTAAACCGGTGTCTGATAGGCCGCGAGCTGCTCGCTGTCCACGTTGATGCCATAGATCTCGCAGGACCGGTAGGGTGCCTTCACAAGGCGAAGTTCGTACTGTCTGCTTTCGCCCGGAACCACAATGCGGTAGCGACCTTCCGCATCGGTCTTGCCCTCATAGAGCAGCTTTCTGTCCTCGCTGCGATACAGCAGGACCCGCGCATTTTCAACGCCCTGCCCTTGCTCGTCATAGGCATAGCCGCTGATGCCCGTCAGGTTCTGCGCATTCATGACGGTCTCATAGGTATTGTACGCGGCATTCAGCATGATGGATTCCCGCTCGTCGAAGGCGCGCCGCATATCCGCATTTTCGTTCTGATAGAGGAAAATCGTATTGGCGGGCCAGGACTTTCGGAGACGCTCTGCCTCGCTTGCGTTTGCCGCGCAGTTCCACTTAAAGCCGCCGTCCCGAACCGCGCGCCAGGTGAGCAGGGTATCGCTGCCGAAAAGGAAGCGTTCACCGGCCTTGTCCGGCACCGCGTAGCCCGCGACATAGTTGTCAATGAGGTAGCGGTAGACAAAGCGCGGCATGCGGTTCGCGTCATAGTAGTACTCCGTGACCTCAAGACCTCCGCTGACCAGGTATTCGATCGCGACAATCTTATTCGCAACACCGTCGTTCGGGTTGATGTATACCGTATAATCGATGAGATTTCCCGTGTCCGCATTGATGAGCTGTTTTTGCTCGAGGCGGCAGAGGTTCTTATTCACATAGCCCGGGCGGTTCTCATAGCCCTCGAGGGTGTAGAAGACATCCGAGTTCCAGCTTTCTCCCGGATTCCGCACGCCCACACTATGCTTGATCTCATTGATCGCAATGCGCTGTCCCGCAGCCGCTTCGCTGTTTAAAGTCGCAATGCTGTGCTGCAGGGCGCCGAGCTCCGTGTTTTCATCCGCGAGAACAAATTTCTCTTCCCGCTCGGCAGCCTCGCCGTCGCCGTCCGCACCGCTCTCGGACGCATCCTCCGCCGCAGTGCTCTCACCGCTTCCCTCCGCGCTCGTCTCGCTGCTCTCCCGGGTCTCGCGCTTTGCGAAGGGATCACTCTCTTTGCCGCCGCCCTGCCGGGAGCCGATGAAAATGCCGACACCCACGCCGAGCCCCGCGAGCAACAAGAAGAGGGGAATGAGGAGCAAGCCTTTTTTCGACTTCCCGCCCTCCGGCTTTTTCTCTTCCGGCGGCATTTTCGCAGCGGGCTCAGGCTGTTCCGCCTTGGGTGCCGACGCTTTCGCCGCCTCCGCATTTACGGCCGCCGCCGCTCCGGCCGCGACGCCTGTCTGCTCTGTCTTCGGCTGTTCCGCTTTTGCTTCCTCCGCCTTACCGAAAGGCTGTATCTTCATGCCGCAACTCGTACAAAACTTTGCCTCGGGCTTTAACTCGGCCCCGCAATACCTGCAGTACATCTTTTTCCCCCGTTTCTTCTCAGAGCTCACTGATAAAATCCGAAATCCTACGCTGCGGCACATCGCCCTCCAGCAGTTCATCGTCGATATTCACTTCCTCCCCCTCCGGAAGGGTTGCGCTTCCGGACTTCGAAGCTTTCAACGTGAAGCTGCCGTAATCGTTCTTCAGCTCATAGTACGAGAAACCGCCTTCATCTCTCACCTCGAACTTAAGCTCTGCCGCCGAACCGCCGTCGTTTACATTCAGGCGGTACTTTCCGCAGGGCAGGCCGAGCACACTCCCTTTCTTAAAGTCCAGGTTGTTGTACTTCAGCGCAAACTCCTTCGTATCGTAATCCCAATCAACGCGCCCTGCCACGGTGCCGTAGTAGCCGCTCTTCTCGCGGTCCCGCTTCTCGGTCAGCACAAATCCCGGCAGAGAGAGTCCGCGGTACAGCTTGTCTTTATCCGTATCGCGCTCATAGCAAAGGAGCGTGGTATCTCCCCCGTCGAGCTGCAGCAGAATCGCGCGGACTTCCTTCCCCTCCGTCACAAGCTTCCAGGCAAACTTGCGCTCCTCCAGATTCTCGGCGTACGTTTCCGCATTGTCTCGAAGCGTATCCGCGAGGTCGGAGAACTTGGCCCCCTGTCCCTGTGACACTCCCATGGCCTGTGCAAACTGCTCGCCGATTTCCTGCCGCCGGTCAAACCAGGCCGCAAGTTCGCTGTCCTTCTCCATGGCATCCGCAATGTTCCGGAAGAGGCGCTCCAGTTCCGCCGCTTGCGGCTCCCAGCTGTACACGGTATAGTCCTTGTCGAGCGAATGCTTTAATTCGGGCTTTAACACGTGCGAGCGATAGCTTCGCTTTTCGACCTCCAAATTGTTGCGGGTAATCGCATCCGCCAAGAGTTTTCCGTAACGCTTCGCCGAAGCCCTGCCGAGCTCCTTCGGGAAGCGCAACTCCGCAAAGAGGGAAGTGCTGATACGCGCATCGCTGCCCATCTCCTTCAGAACCTCCGGATAGCGCGTCACATAGACCTTCTCGCTCTGCTGCGGAATCTTAAACCCGAGGCGATCCGGATCGATAAAGCAGTCCGCATTCAGCACCGGGTTCTCCCCGCTCGCAAATTCCAGGTTGAGCACGGCCTTCTCGAACTTTTTCCCGAGATAGAAGCGCGCGCGTATGCCGTCGCGTAAAATACGCATGCCGCTCTCCGAGAGTATGCCGCTCCGAGAGAGTGCAATCATGCGGCTCTCGCTGAGCTTCGCGGTGAGCAGAAAATCGCTCGAGAAGCCGTTCTCGAAAACCTTGTCCGCAGCGTCAAACACCTTGCCCTCGCGCTCCAGTGTTTCGAGCTGTGCCTTAAGAAAACGCTGCCCGACCGGCTCCGTCGTTTTCAGTGCCGTTCTAAGGCCGAAGCCGATCAATAAAAGTGCGAGCGCTGCCGCGCCGATTATCGCAAAGAGCCCGCCCTTTTTTTTCTTTCCGGCTCTTTCCTGCGGAGCTGCCGTCCGCACCGCGCTTTCGGCCGTTGCCGTCTGCGTCGTCTCTTCCGCCACTCCGCGCGGCGCTTCGTTTCCGTCCTGTTCCGTCTGCGCCGTCGTTTCCGGCTCAGGGGACTCCGCCCGACTTCCCTCCGGCTCTGTATCCGCAGTTTGTTCCGCCGCATCTACGGCAGCGCCCGCCGCCTCCTTTGTTGTCTCCTCCGAAAGCCGGGTACCGCAGTTTCCGCAAAAGAGCTCACCTTCGCCCACTTCACTGCCGCAATGCTTGCATCTCCCCATGTTCACATCCCCCTTTACTCAGTCTGCAGGCATTTGACTCTGTTCCCCGTCCCGTACCGGAATACAAAAAGGCGTCTGTGCCCAAAAGACACAGACGCCTCTCACAAAATCCGGCAACTTTGCTAGGACTCTTGCTTTCATCCTAACATTTGTTGTGCAAAATCTCAAGAATATTTTAAGATTTATATCTCATTCATGATATATTCCGCCACATTTTGCGCATGGTCGGAAATACGCTCCAGGTTATCGATGATCTCAATGAAAACATGACCCGCCTCGGGCTTGCACTCGCCCTTCGAGAGCCGTTCCATGTGACGCTCCTTCTGCTCATCGCGCAGGGAGTCCACGAGATCCTCACAGGCGCTCACCTTGCGCGCACTCGCGACACTGCGCTCCTCTCTCGCCTTGACCGCATTGCGGTAGGCCTCGAGCACTGCATCCGTGAGTTCGCGAAGGTCTTTCTTTCCGGTCTCCGAGAGCACCAGGCCGCGGGACTTTAAGATTTGTACGCCCTTTGCGATATTCTCGGCATGATCGCCGGAACGCTCAAAGTCGGTCAGCGTGTTAAAGAGATCCGTGATGACCAGTCTCTGGTGTTCGTTGACCGGCAAGGTATTTGCCTTGATCAAATACTCGGAGAGTTCCCGGTTCATCGCGTTGATCTTCCGCTCTGTCTCTTTGATCTCCGCCATGACCGTCTCATCCTGCGTAAAGCAAACTTCGCAGGCACGCTCCACATTTCGGAGCGTGAGCTTGCCCATTGCCGCAACCTCGTTCGAGAGCGCAGCGACCGCAATTGCCGGCTGCTCAAAGATACGCGGATCCAAACGCGTCACAAGTTCCTCTTCCTTCTTCACATCCGCAAGCGCTTCGCCTTTCTTTTCCGGAACCAGAACGCCGGAGAGCGAGACCAGCTGCTCGCCGAAGGGGAAGAGCAATACAGTCATGATGAGCTTAAAGCCCGTGTGGAACAGAGAAATCTGCACGGGGCTGATGTGGTAGTGCGCAAGTGCCGGCTTCATCGCAAAGAGCACAATGCTGAGCACCGTAAAGAGTATCGCACCGATCATGTTGAAGGAAAGGTGCATGACCGCCGCACGGCGCGCATCGCGCGAACCGCCGATTGAGGAGAGCATCGCAGTCACGCAGGAGCCGATGTTCTCACCGAGGGTGATGAAGATTGCCGCATTGGTCATGATGAGGCCGTTGCCCGCAAGCATCTGCAAAATACCGACCGAGACCGAGGAACTCTGTAAGATGGCCGTGACAACCGCACCGGCAAGCATGCCGAGGAACGGATTCGAGCCGAGGGTTGTAAAGACTGTCGCAAAGATAGGCGCGTCCGTGTAAGGCGCAACCGCCTCCGACATGAACTTGAGACCCTGGAACAAAAGTCCGAAACCGATGATAATCTCCGCGCGGCTCTTCTTGGTCTCCGATTTGGAGAACATGATGATGCCCGCACCGATGCCGATTAAGACCGGCGCATAGAACTCCGGATTCAGCATCTTCATGGAATCGCCGATCTGACTCAGCGAGACAATCCATGCCGTCACCGTGGTACCGATGTTCGCACCCATGATGACACCGACCGCCTGACTCAGGGTCATGAGACCCGCGCTGACAAAACCGACAACCATGACCGTGGTCGCACCCGAACTCTGGATGATGCCGGTGATCAGGGTTCCGACCAGCACAGCTTTCAGCCGGTTCGAAGTCAGCATCCCCAGGAAGTCCTTCATTTTGTTGCCGACCGACTTTTGTGTTCCTTCCGCCATGACATGCATGCCGTAGAGGAACATCCCCAGTCCTCCGATAAAGAGAAACAAATTTGTGATATTGTCGAGCATAGCCCCCCCGCGGGTCAAACAACCCTCCCAGTTTTGCCGGTTACGGGCTCAGTGTAGCATAGCTCTGTTTTGCTGTGCAAGTTCGCAAAAGAACGTTTTTTGTGCGTGTATGTTCCCCGCTTCTGTCTCTTTTTGCCGAGTTCAAAGGGGCAGCGGCGTTCCGTTTAACTTTGCGGACACCAGAGCATCGCCCTCATAGCAAAGTTTCAGCGAAAAGAACGGGATGTTCTGCTGTAACAGCGGCAGAAAAATGCGGTCTCCCTCCCAGAGCGGCAGCTTTAAGACTTCTTCCTTCGGGACCCAGGAAGAAATACCCTCTTCCGTGTCGTGATATTCCCCCGTGAAGCCGTCCGCCGAAAAGAGGTGCATGTGTTCCGCCTCGTAGCGGTCCGAGACAAAGGTCACGATACCCGCATAGCGGTAGCTCGTGAGGGTATAGCCCGTCTCCTCAAAGACCTCGCGCGCTGCGCACTCCTCCGGGCTCTCCCCTTCCAAAAACTTGCCGCCGATGCCGACATACTTCCCCTCGTTGATATCATTCTTCTTGGTCACGCGGTGTAGCATGAGCCACTTCCCCTCGCACTCCAGATAGCATAGACTTGTGCTGTACATGGATTCCTCCTCCGAGACTGTTTGCCTTTTATTATAGCGGCTCAGAGGATAAAGGGGATGACGGTGCGGTGGGTTTTTAAACCAAAAAACCGGGCGGAACTTCTATCGTTCCGCCCGGACGTTTTCTTTTTCTTTCTCGCTTCACTGCACCCTGTCGCGGAATTCCCGCACCGCTGCCTCGCGGTAAATCTTCCGTCCGCGCTCCGAGAGGCGCACAAAGGTAATATTGTCGCGGAGTTCCAGGACAATTGCATCAAAGGCGTCCAGGTACTTATAGACCGCCTCATTGTCGATGCGCACTTTGCCGTCCACAAAGGCACGCTCCAGACTGCCGTTTTCCTGCGCCCGGATAAAACGCCGCGAAACGCGGTTTCTGAGTTCGTCAAAGAGCCAGTCCAGGGTCTTAACCGAGGGGGCAATATAGCCGAGCAGATTCACCGCCTCTATCATGCGAAGCGGCGCTTCTTCCTCATGCTCCCGCTTGTCCTCATCCATCCAAAAGAGCTTAATCGGCATCTCCCGCTCAAACATCTCGACAATCTCTGCGATATCTCCCATGTTCTTTCCTCCGCGCTCTGCGCTCTTGTCTGAAACGCTCTGTTGTCCGTTTCATTCTAGCACGCTGCGGCGCAGTTTCCAAGACGGCAGACAAGCCGCAACGAGGAAGCATACGCCTCTCTCCGCGACGAAGCGGAACAAGACCGGGATACGCTTTTCGGCAAGCGAATCTGTATGAACCGCCCCCAAGCTGCGACATGTCCTGCTCTGACTTGTCGATACGACGCATGATACAAAAAGAGCTGTAGAGAAGGCTTCTCTACAGCTCTTTTTCTTCGCGGAGAGCATGGGATTCGAACCCACGCACCGGTCACCCGGCCTAACGCATTTCGAGTGCGCCCCCTTGAACCGCTTGGGTAACTCTCCAAATACTAGAAAATTATAGCAAAGCTTGCGCGCTTTGTCACGCAAAACTTTACAATTCTCAGTTCGGTGCCACACCGACCTCCGCGCTCTCTCGATTCCAGTCTATGCTCTCGCTCGTCTCTCCCGCATTCGCCGGGGCAAACGCTTCCGCCGCGCCGTAGACGGTCTTATCCTTCCACGAAAAGCGAAGCCAGCGCACATTGACCGCCGTACAGCGGAGCGCATCTCCCTTCTTCACCCTGCCGACCGGATTGCCGTCCGTACCCGGTCTGTCGCGAAGTACCGCCTCCTCTGCCGTGCAGTAGAGTATTTGCTTGTTCCCGCTGAAGCGGTAGCCGTTCACGATATCCTCCGGCCGCGCCTCCACGGTCCCGCCGCTCGCCGTTGTCTCCGTCTGATGCAGGTCAATGACACTGCTCTCCTCGAGTGTCATTTCCATGGGCTTTTTATTTCCGCAGGCGCCGAGCGCCGCTGCGATCGCGAGTGTGATTCCCAAAACCAGCGCTGTTTTATTCCGCTTCAATGGTTCCTCCCCCGAGCACTGCGCCCGAATCCGTGTAGAGTACAACTGCCTGTCCCGGTGTCACCGCGCGCTGCGGCGTGGGAAAGGCAACCCGAATCTTTCCGTCCGGCAGCACGGTGACGCTGCAGTCCGCGCCGCCGTGGTTATAGCGTATCTTGGCGCGGCAACAGAGCGTCTCGCCTGCGGGCGGCGGCGCAACGGCCATCCAGTTCACATCTCCCGCGAGCAGTTCTTCCGCATACACCTCGTCCCCCGTGCCGAGTACCACTTCGTTTTGCTCCGGGCGAAGTTCGATCACATACATGGGCTCGCCAAAGGCGATTCCGAGCCCCTTCCGCTGGCCTACGGTGTAATGCGTGAGACCCTTGTGCTCACCGAGCACCGTTCCGTCCGCCCGCACAAAGTTTCCCGGCAGCGCCCTTTCCCCCGTGCTCTCATCGATAAAGTGCGCATAGTCGCCGTCCGGCACAAAGCAGATTTCCTGGCTGTCCGGCTTCGATGCGACCGGAAGGCCGGCCGCCGCCGCAATGGCGCGCACTTCCGGCTTCTCATATTCGCCGATCGGCATCAGGGTATGGGCAAGCTGGCGCTGCGTGAGGTTATAGAGCGCATAGCTCTGATCCTTCGCAGCGGTCTTGGAGCTTGCGAGCGCATAGCGCCCGTTTTCAAGCGTCAGCACCCGCGCGTAGTGTCCGGTCGCAATGTAATCCGCCCCGAGCATGAGACTGCGCGTAAGCAGCGCCTCCCACTTCACATAGCGATTGCAGGCAATGCAGGGATTCGGCGTGCGCCCCAGGCGGTACTCCCGCACAAAGTAATCGATGACATCGCGCTTGAATTCCGCGCGAAAGTTCATCACATAGTAGGGGATGTCCAGCACTTCGGCCACGCGGCGCGCATCTTCCACGGCGGAGATGCCGCAGCAACCGCCCTTTTTTTCCACCTCGCACTGCGTCTCGCTCTGCCAGATCTGCATGGTCACGCCGATTACTTCATAGCCCTGCTCCTTCAGGAGATAGGCAGCGACCGAGCTGTCCACACCGCCGGACATGCCGACTACCACCTTCTTACCCATCCGTTCTTCCTCTCCCTATCCGAAACTCAAAAACTCCAGCCGTCGCTCGGCGTAATGTCCTCGCGCGTCGATTTGTCTGCTTCCTCTGCCCCGCCGTCCGGCAAAGCCGCATCCTGCGGCTCAGGCTCTCCGGACTCCGATGTGTTCGCCGCGCCGTTCTCTGCCGCTTCCGGTGTGAGCGCTGCGCCGCTCTCCGGCTTCTCCGCTTCCGCAGTCGGCTCCGTACCTGTCGCTGCCTCGTTATATTCCGCATCTCTTACATCGACCGCAGTTTCCGCCGCATCGCGGGGCGCGGTGCGTATGCTGAGCTCCCGCGCAGACTGCGCGCTCTCCGCCTCCTCGTCGCGCACAAGTCCCGCCTGCAGCGCACGGTAAAAGATGAAGAGATCCAGCACCAGTGCCGGGTAGAGCAAGAGCTCCGTATCGAAGCCCGCAAGATTGATCAATCCCACCAAAATGGTGGAAGTTGCCCTCGCATACGCCGCAAGACGGTAGCTCTCCCCGTAGCGAAGCGGTACCCGCATCACGCGCGCGATGATAAGCCCGAGTAACGCCTCAACCATGTTGAAGAAAAAGAAGCCGATCAGCGTCACAACGAAGAGAAAAATGCCTACCAGCACCATAGGCACATAGAGATAGCGCGTGAGCGAGAGCAGCATGTCCTTGTTCAAATAGCCCGAGATTTCGTTAAAGCGAATCTGCTGATACCGACTCCCGATTCCCGTTCCCTCGCTCTGCATGATGAGCTGATCGGCGTCGCCGAGCAACACAACTGTCTTAAGCGCCATCAGCGTGCGGGTCTCCTGCGCCTCGAGATTGATTTTGTTCTCCGGGCTCGTGTTGATATCGATGTAATAGTCCGCGCCCTCGAGGTGCAAGCCCTTCGGCATCGAGAGTTTTCCGTTCTCCAGCGTGAAGTCCGGAATGTGCTCATCCAAGAAGTGACGCACGCCGCCCACGCGAATCCAGGCCGAGCCGATCGGAATCACATAAATCGCGAGCCAAGTGAACATGCTGAGCATCAGGCAGAAGGCGATAAAACGCCCCAGGCTCCGCCGCAGCAGTTTTCCGTAATCCCGAAGTCGAAACAGTGCAATTTGAAAATCTCTGATCATGGTACCGCATCCTCCTTCAGTTTATTTGCGCGGTCAATGACGATGTCCGCCGCTTCTCTCACTTCTTCCTCCGTGTTCTCCCCGCCGAAGCTGAAGCGGAGCGAAGACCTTGCCTCCCGCTCGCTGCACCCCATCGCAAGGAGCACATGGGAGGGTTCCAGCGCACCGGAGGCGCAGGCAGCGCCCGCGCTCGCCGCAATGCCCGCCTGATCGAGCAGGATGAGCAAGAGCTCCGCCGAGATACCCGGAAAGCAGAGATTCAAGTGCCCGGGGAGGCGCTTCACCGCGCTCCCGTTTTGAACAACGTCCGGCAGCGCTTCGCGCACACGGCTTAAAAAGAGCTCCGAGAGCCTGCGTTTCTTTGCCGCACTCTCCGCGAGCGCGGCGTGTGCCGCCCGCGCGGCCGCCGCCATGCCGATTATCCCCGCAACATTTTCGGTTCCCGCGCGCCGCCCTCTCTCCTGCGCGCCGCCGTGCAGCAGGGCGCCGACCTTGAGCCCGCGGCGGATGTAGAGAAAGCCTACGCCCTTCGGCCCGCCGAACTTATGCGCGCTCACCGAAAAGAGATCCGGGAGTTCCTCCCCGAGAAGTTCTCCGAGCGGCAGCTGGCCGTAGACCTGCACGAGATCGCTGTGCAACGGAATATTCCGCTCGCGGCAGAGTGCGAGCAGTTCCCGGAGCGGCTGCAGGGTCCCGGTCTCATTGTTTGCCCCCATGCAGGAGACGAGCGCCGGTCTCCGGTCGAGCAAAGGCGCCGCTGCCCCGAGATCCGCAATGCCCTCCCGCGAAACCGGAAGCAGCGAAAAGTCCAGTAGCCCCGCCTGCTTCCCGTAGCGCAGGGTCTCCAGTACCGCGTGGTGCTCAATCTCCGTGGCGATGAGGAAGGGCTTGTCCCCGCGCTCCCGCGCCGCTTCCGCCATGGCGAGCAGCGCCCAGTTATTCGCCTCGGTTCCCCCGGAGGTAAAATAGAGTTCCTCGGGCAGGCAACCAAGGGTTTCCGCGAGACTCTGCCGCGCTCCGGCGAGCGCCTGCCGCGCTCTTCTGCCGCTCTCGTAGAGCGCCGAGGGATTGCCGTACAGCTCCGTCAAATACGGGAGCATGGCCTCGAGTGCCTCCGGGCAGAGCGACACAGTCGCCGCGTGATCCAGATAAATCACGACTTCTCTCCCTCTTCGAGCAGATAGGGTGTCACCTGGTAGACATAATAGTTCAGCCAGTTCGTGTAGAGCGTGTTCGCCATATTCCGCCAGGAGAGCGTCGGGCGCCCGCTCGGATCATCGTTCTCGTAATAATGCAGCGGAAGCTTCGGGTTCTTGCCCCGCCCCATGTCGCGCCGATATTCGCTGTCCAAGGTCATGCGGTCGTACTCCGGGTGACCCTGCACAAAAATCTGCCGCCCCTCCTTGTCCGTGATGAGCAGGACGCCCGCCTCCTCGGACTCCGCGAGGATGCAGAGTTCCGGGTGCTTTAAAATATCCTCGCGCCGCACCTCGGTCCAGCGGGAGTGCGGGCAGTTCATATAGTCGTCCATGCTCCGAACAAGCGGCACCGAGTGATGCAGCACCCGGTGCTCGTAGACACCCGAGAGTTTCTCCTTCCGCGGGTACTTCTGAATGCCGTAGTGGTAGTAGAGACCCGCCTGCGCGCCCCAGCAGATATGGAAGGTCGAGGTCACATGGGTCTTTGACCACTCCATGATACCGCAGAGCTCCTCCCAGTAGCTCACCTCCTCGTAGGGAAGGTTTTCGACCGGTGCCCCCGTGATGATGAGCCCGTCAAAGTGGCGATGCTTTATCTCATCGAAAAAGACATAGAAATTCGAGATATGGCTCTTACTCGTGTGCGTTGCCTCATGCGAACTGGTCATCAAAAAGGTGCAGTCCACCTGGAGCGGCGTGTTGGAGAGCGCGCGGAGCAACTGAAGCTCCGTGTCTTCCTTGAGCGGCATCAGATTTAAAATCAGAATCTGCAACGGCCGTATGTCCTGCGCCATTGCGCGTTTCTCATCCATCACAAAGATGTTTTCCTGTTCCAAAATGGCTTTCGCCGGCAAATCGTTTTGAATGCGTATGGGCATCGCTGCACCTCCTGTTCGCTGCTCTGTCTGTTACTCCGGCTTGCGCGTTACCCCAATCCTGCGAGGAAATCGGCCTCGCTGATGATCGGAACGCCGAGCTCACGGGCCTTCTTATTTTTGCTTGAGCCGGAAGTGATGTCGTTATTGATGAGGGCCGTGGTCTTCGCGGAAACTTCTCCCGCGACCTTGCCGCCCCGCGCCGTGATATAGTCCTTTAACGCCGTGCGATTCGGGAACTGTGTGAGGCTTCCCGTGATCACAAAGACCTTTCCGGCATAGAGCTCGGACGCTGCTCCGGCGCTCGCCTCGGGTTCCAGCGTCACTTCCTTTAGGAGCTCGTCGATAATCTCTTGCTCCCGCGGATTCGCAAAGAAATTCACGATATCCGCCGCCATTACTTCGCCGATGCCGTCCACCTCGGTCAGCGCTTCCGCGCTCGCCGCGCGAAGCGCCGCAAAATCGCCGTGAAAGGCTTTTGCGAGCACCTTCGCATTCTGTACGCCCACGCCGGGAATGCCGAGGCCGTAGACAAAGCGGGACAAGGGCATGCTTCTCGCCTTCTCGGCCGCCTCGATGAGCTTTGCCGCGGAGGCCTCGCCGAACCCCCTCATCGCAGCGATATCCGCCTCCGCGCGCTTTAAGTGAAAGAGATCCGCATAGCGGTGGATGAAACCCTCCCGAATCAGCTTTTCGAGCGTGGTCTCCGAGAGCCCCTCGATGTGAAAGGCGTCGCGGCTCGTCATCAGCGCAAAGCGCTTCACACGTTTAATCGCGCAGTCCGGGTTCACACAGTAGAGGGTTTCCGCATCGTTCTCCTTGCGTATCTCCGTCTCCGTGCCGCAGACCGGACAGTGCGCGGGCGGCTCTGCCGTCCCGCTCTTGGTGAGGTTCTCCGCAATCTGCGGAATGATCATATTGGCCTTGTAGACCCGAATGCGGTCGCCTATGCCGAGTTTTAAGCCGCGGAGCACACTCACATTGTGGACGCTTGCGCGCCGCACTTCGGTGCCCTCAAGATCCACCGGGTCAAAAATCGCAACCGGGTTAATGAGCCCCGTCCGCGAGGGGCTCCACTCGATTTCGCGGAGCACCGTCTCCGCCTGCTCATCCTGCCACTTGAAGGCAATCGCGTTTCGCGGAAACTTTGCCGTGCGCCCAAGCGACTCGCCGTAGGCAATGTCGTCAAGCAAGAGCACGAGGCCGTCCGAGGGGAAGTCGTTCTCCGGAATCTTCGCTTCAAAACGGAGCACACTGTCCCGCAGGGTAGCCGCGGTCACGGTCTCGTATTCGACCACCTCAAAGCCCTGGTCTCTGAGCCACGCAAACTGCGCCGCGCGGGAGTTGTTAAACTCGACCCCCTCAGCCTCCACCAAGGAGAAGGCGTGGAAGTAAACGCCGCGCGCCGCCGTCACCGCGGGGTCCAGCTGGCGCACCGTGCCCGTGCAGAGGTTCCGCGGATTCTTATACTTTGCCTCCGTCTCCGGCAGTTCCGCATTGATGCGCTCAAAATCCGAGTAGCGCATCAGGGCTTCGCCGCGGAGCAGGAGCTCCCCCTTGAACGGGATGCGGAGCGGCACATTGCGAAACGCCCGCACGGTTCCTGTCACAAGCTCGCCGATATAGCCGTTGCCGCGCGTCACCGCCTGATAGAGCTCACCGTCCCGGTAGCGCAGTACTATCGTGAGGCCGTCCATCTTCCAAGAAAGCAGGGCCTTCTGCGTTCCGAGCCAGGAAATCAGCTCGTCCACGCTCTTGGTCTTATCGAGCGAGAGCATGGGCTGCTCATGGGTTACCTTGGGGAGCGAGGACAGCACTTCATAGCCGACACTCTGGGTCGGGGAGCCCGAGAGCACAATGCCGCTCTCCTCTTCGAGGCGCTTCAATTCGTCATAGGCGCGATCGTACTCGAAGTTACTCATAATCTCGCGGCTCTCCTGATAATAGGCGCGCGCCGCCGGAAGCAGGGTATCAATCAGGGCCTGCATCTTTTCTCTCAGCTTTTTTTCTTCCACGATCCCGCCTCCTTCCCGCGGCTCTTAAAATACGCCTTTTGCCGCGCCTCATAGTTTTTCTTGCGCCGCTGCTCCGTGCGCACCGTCTTGCTCTGCTGATTCCGCGGCTTCTCCTGAAGCAGGGCAAGCAGAGTCTTAAGCTCCGATGCCGTCACATTGCGATACGCACCGCTGTGCAGGTTATTCAGGCGTATGTTCATGATGCGGATGCGCTTTAAACTGATCACGTGAAAACCGCAGGCCTCGCACATGCGGCGAATCTGCCGGTTTAAGCCCTGGGTCAGGGTAATCGCAAAGCTCGTCTTATCCCGCGGTTCTACCTTGCAGGGCAGAGTCGTGACCTGCAGTTCCTCAAGGTGCACGCCGCGGCGCAGCTTGTCCAGAAAATTCTCGGTCAACGCCTTGTCCACGCGGACAATATACTCCTTTTCATGCCCGTTTTCACAGCGCAAAATTTGGTTCACAAGTTCGCCCTGATTCGTGAGAAGCAGGAGTCCCTCCGAGTCCTTGTCAAGCCGCCCGATCGGGTAAATGCGCTCCGGGTACTCGAGCATGTCCACGATATTCGGCGCGCGGTCGTTGTCCGTCGTCGTGCAGACCACACCGACCGGCTTATTGACCGCGATCAAAATCTTCTTTTTGGAGGCCAGCTCCTCGACCGCGCCGACCCGCTTGCCGTTTACTTTGACTTCCATGCCGGCAGAGACCAGCGTCCCGAGTTCCGCCGCCTCTCCCGCGACCGTCACCTTGCCGGCCGCAATGAGCCGGTCCGCCTCACGGCGCGAGCAAACGCCCGCCGCACTCAAGAACTTGTTGATGCGCATTCCCTCGCTCTGATTCACTGTTCTCCCCCTCCGGCGCTGATTCACGCCTCTGTTATACCGCTGTAACTTACAATTATAGGCAAAGCGAGCCTATTCAGTCAAGTTTAGCGCTCTCCCCCGCGCATAAGCAAAGGACCGGAGCTAACGCCCAGGTCCTTTGACAATATCGAAACTCCGATTTACTCGATGAACATCGCATCCCCGAAGCTGAAAAAGCGGTAGCGCTCCCTCACCGCCTCGCGATAGGCATGCAGAATTTTCTCTCGCCCGGCGAGCGCACTGACCAGCATGACCAGTGTGGACTCGGGGAGATGGAAGTTGGTAATCAGGCAGTCCAGAATGCGGAAGCGATAACCGGGGTAGATGAAGATTTTGGTGTAGCCGCTCTCCGCGCGCAGTGTTCCGTCCTCATTCGCCGCGGATTCGAGGGTGCGGCAGCTCGTCGTGCCGACACATACAATGCGACCGCCCGCCGCCTTTGCGCGGTTCACGGCCTCTGCGGCTTCCTCGCTCACCACATAGAACTCCTCGTGCATATGGTGCTTCAGAATGTCCTGCTCCTTCACCGGGCGGAAGGTGCCGAGTCCCACGTGGAGGGTCACACGCACAATGATAATGCCCTTCTCCGCAAGACGCTTTAAAAGCTCCTCGGTAAAATGAAGTCCCGCCGTCGGCGCCGCCGCACTGCCCTCGTGCACCGCATAGACCGTCTGGTAGCGGTTCTTGTCTTTTAACTGATGGTGGATGTAGGGCGGCAGAGGCATCTGTCCGAGTTCATCCAGGATTTCCTCAAAGACGCCCTCGTAGGAAAAACGCACAAAGCGGTTTCCGTCCCCGGTCTGCCCCACAATCTCGCCGATGAGTTTCCCCTCGCCGAAGCTGATCTTCGTTCCGATGGGGCACTTTCTGCCGGGCTTCACCAGGGTCTCCCAGGTTCTGTCCTCTTTTCGCGTGAGGAGCAGAACCTCCACTTTGGCTCCCGTGCCCACCTTTTCGCCGATGAGGCGCGCCGGGATTACCTTCGTGTCGTTTAAGACCAGGCAGTCGCCGGGTTTTAAGTACTCTGTGATATCCCGGAAGTGTCTGTGCTCAATTTCACCGCTCTCCTTGTGCAACACCATGAGGCGCGAGGAAGCTCTGTCCTCGAGCGGATCCTGTGCAATCAGTTCCTCCGGCAACTCGTAGTAAAAATCTTTTAACTCCATCAGCCTTCCGTCCCTTCCGAAGCCGCAGCGCCGGTCTCCGCCGCCGTTTCCGCCGGAGCGGCGCTCTCCGCGCTCGTCTCTGCGGACTCCGTGCCTGCTCGGCCGGGAATTTCAATGACCGCATCGGTCACCGCCTCGGTGCTCTCCTCTTCTTCCGCATCTGCGGCCGCGGCTGCGCCGCCGCCCGCACGGAGTTTCTGGTAGAGCGAACCGAGCTTTGCATCGCTCACAATTGCCTTCGCGAGCGCCGTGCGGTAGTCGTTGTTCATCTTCTTGACCGCCTCACTGCCCTCGGCCGCCTTGACCGCAGCCGTCTCTGCCTCGTTCAGCATCTCATCCGTCTTCATCCGAAGACCCTCATCGGTCTTTACGATGTAGGCGCGGAGCAGGACCGGCGCCGGGGTCTGAATCTTGCGGAACCAAGCCTGGGTCTCGATGTAGGCGATATAGCTTCCGCTCTCCACCCCCGGAATCACATAGATTGAGGTGTTCTCAAAGGACTCATAGAGCTTCTTTTCCGCCGCCATCTGCTCCTTTAATTTTGCGAGCCCCTCTTCGTCGGAGAGTCCGAAAATCTGATAGAGCTCCTCTGCATCGCCCTGGGCCCGCGCCGTCAGATAGTCCTGCACCAGAGTATGAATTTCCGTGTCCGAAGTCTTTTCGGGCGCAGCCGACGCATAATCGTAGCCTGCCGTCTCCGCCTTGCTTTCTTTCGGCTTTGCCGTCTTTTTGTGATCCAGCGCGAGAATCACAAGAATCAGAATGAGCGCAGCAAGCGGCAACAGGAGAAATCGCCCGAAACGCTGCAGGGTGAGCTCATCGATTCCAAAGATCTTTCTGTTCTTTTCGTAACGCACTCGTTTATCCTCCCTTGTAATCCTACCATTTTAGCATGATTTTAAGGGAGACTCCAGTCCACAATTTTATCCCGCAGCGCTCTGTATATCTGAATGCAATCCTCGCTTCACGGAAGCAGATTGTCACACAGCGGCGCAGCAGCTACGCCAAACGCAAAGGCACAAGCCGCCGTCAGGGTAAGCGCAGGGGCAAATACTCGGATTTTCCTCTTTTGCACAGACATAGCTTGCGCATCGGTTGCACTTGCGGCGCAAAAAAAAGAGAAGCCCGTTTCCGGGCTTCTCTCGGTCTGTGTCTGGCGGGATTCGAACCCGCGACCTTCAGAGTCGGAGTCTGACGCGCTATCCAGCTGCGCTACAAACACAAAGTACTCTACTACTATACTCTGTTTTGTGTCGCAGGGCAAGGTTATCTTTTAGCCCCGCCGATTGCGCTTATGCTCCGCAGGTTTCTCGAATTTACCCGCGACGGCGCGCTGTACCTCGGCCGCTTTCTCCCGGCTCTCGGGGTCGCTGCGAAGGCGCAGTACCTCTCCCATGCGGTCTCTGAGCCGCGCTGCCTCCTCGAAGTTGAGTTCGGCCGCCGCCTGGCGCATCTTCTTCTCGAGCTCCTTCGAGAGACGGCGCAGTTCCTCGTCGCTCATGGACTCCGGATCCTTGTCCCAGTGCTTTTGGTCCGCAATGACAGCTTTGGTCATCATAATCACATCTCGAACCGCCTTTTTGATGGTGGTCGGTGTGATGCCGTGTGCCTTATTGTAGGCCTCCTGAATCGTGCGGCGGCGCTCTGTCTCCGAAATGGCGCGGCGCATGGAGTCCGTCATGTTATCGGCATACATAATCACGTGCCCCTCGGCATTTCTCGCCGCACGGCCTATGGTCTGCACGAGCGAGGTCTCCGAGCGCAGGAAGCCCTCCTTGTCGGCATCCAGAATCGCGACCAAAGAAATCTCCGGGATATCAAGACCCTCGCGGAGCAGATTGATGCCGACCAGCACATCGAACTCATCGAGGCGCATGGCGCGGATGATCTGCGCGCGCTCCAAGGTGTCAATGTCCGAGTGCAGATAGCGCACCCGCACGCCGACCTCCCGGAGGTAGCTTGTTAAGTCCTCCGCCATGCGCTTGGTGAGTGTTGTGACCAGGACCTTATTCTTCTTCTCAATCTCTTTGTTGATTTCGCAGAGCAAATCGTCAATCTGGCCCTCGACCGGGCGCACCGAAATTTCGGGGTCCAGAAGACCGGTCGGACGTATCAGCTGTTCCGCGCGAAGCAGCTCGTGCTCCGCCTCGTAGCGACTCGGTGTCGCCGAGACAAAGAGCATCTGGTTCATGCGCTCCTCGAACTCCGTAAAGTTCAGGGGACGGTTGTCCATGGAACTCGGCAGGCGGAAGCCGTACTTTACCAGTGTTGACTTTCGCGCAAAGTTGCCGTTAAACATGCCGCCGATTTGCGATATCGTGATGTGGCTCTCATCGACAATCGTGAGAAAGTCTTTCGGAAAATAGTCAATCAAGGTAAACGGCGGTTCGCCAGGCTTCTGCTCCGTCAAAAAGCGGGTGTAGTTCTCAATGCCGGAACAAAAACCCGTTTCCCTTAACATCTCGACATCGTAGTGCGTCCGCTCTTCAATGCGCTGCGCCTCAAGGAGCTTATCCTCGCTCTTTAAGAGCTTCACATAGTCCTCGCATTCGGCGAGTATCTCCCGGGCCGCACGCTCGATCTTTTCGCGCGGCACCACGTAGTGGTTCGCCGGGTAAATCGAAATGTGAAGCACCTCCGCGAGCGGGTTTCCGGTCAGCACATCTGTCTCCGTGATTTTATCGATCTCGTCGCCGAAGAACTCCACGCGGTAGGCAAGCTTATCCTGATCCGCCGGAAAAATCTCTATCACGTCGCCGCGCACACGGAAGGTGCCGCGGTGAAAGTCGAGGTCATTTCGGCTGTACTGGATATTGATGAGCTCTGCGATGACCTCATCCCTATCCTTCTCCTGTCCCGGGCGGAGACTGACCATCATGTTTTTATAGTCTGTCGGGCTGCCGAGGCCGTAAATGCAGGAGACACTCGCGACAACAATCACATCCTCCCGCTCGAGAAGGGCGCTCGTCGCCGAATTTCGCAGCCGGTCTATCTCTTCGTTGGTCGCGGCATCCTTCTCGATGTAGGTGTCCGTCTGCGGCACATAGGCCTCCGGCTGGTAGTAGTCGTAGTAGGAGACAAAGTACTCCACCGCATTCTTCGGGAAGAACTCCTTCATCTCGCTGTAAAGCTGCGCCGCAAGCGTCTTATTGTGGGAGATGATGAGCGTCGGCTTCTGCAACTCTTGAATCACATTTGCCATCGTGAAGGTCTTACCGGAACCCGTCACGCCGACCAGCGTCTCAAACTGATTGCCCTCCCGAAAGCCTTCGACCAGTTGCCGTATGGCCTGCGGCTGGTCTCCCGTCGGCTGAAACTCGCTGTGCAGTTCAAATTTCATCTTCTTCCCCCGCTCCGCTGTCTCACCGCTCTCTGCTTCACCGCTCTGCTCTCCCGGAGGAGACGATGTACGGCATAGCTGTTCTTTAAGGACTGGGGCGTCACCTCGCCCGCAATGCCCGCTTTTTGCCCGTAGGCGCGTATCATCTTCCACACGCCCTGACGGCTCAGTGCGCCGCCGCTCAGATTAAAGAACAAATGCTCCTCTTCCGCCTCTTTTAAGAGCAGCGGACGTCCGGACTCCAGATACAGACAGAGTGCCAACCTCAACTCCTCGTCAAAGGAGACCACGCGCTCCTGCCCCCGCGACTGTTGCCGCACATAGCCGATTTGCACATCCACATCCTCGGTCTTCAGCGCAATGAGTTCCGAGACACGGAGTCCGGTCGCACAGAGCAGACCGAGCATCGCGCGGTCGCGCAGTTGTTTCGCGCTGCTTCCCTCGGTCTCGCGAAGAAAGCTGCGAATCTCCTCTTCCTCAAGAATATAAGGATCCCTTCTCTCCTGACGCGGGCGTCGCAGTCCCTCGGCCGGCGAGGCTTCCAGATGTCCCGCCGCCGTCTCATAGGCAAAAAAAGCGCGAATGGAAGCCGCCGCACGGTTAATGGTCGCCGGCGAAAAGCCTTCGCGCTCCAGCCATAGCAAATAGGAATTCAAACGCAGTTCGCTGACCGTCGAAAGGGAGCTTATTCCCTCCTGTCGGAACCACGCAAATAACTTTTTTAAATCACGCTCATAAGAGAGCAGCGTATTCTCTGCCATGTGCCGCTCTTCTCTGAGTGAGCGCAAAAACCCCCTCAAAGCTTCTTCCATCTCATCGCCCCCTCACCCCTCTATCGTCCCCTAAGTATAGCCATAGCAAGGGCAAAAAGCAAACCGCGCGAAGCCCGCTTTTTTGCGGCTTTCGCGCGGTTTTTTCGGCATACTCCAAAATATAGTGCTTTCTTTTATGTAAACCTCATATCTTGCGCTTTTGTTCTTAATTTCGTCCGGGAAAATCGACATTATTTTTTTAAACTTCTTTTCCGGCTAAGCGCACAGACAAGGCCGACGCGGTGTCACCCTGGGTTGCTGCGCCGATTCTTCCCGTATGTAATACAGGCCCCACCGAAAGAAGGGCAGAAAAAAACACCCGGGCGCCGTCACTTACCGGCGATTCCGGGTGTTTCGTAAAGTTCTGTTTTATCGGTTCTGCTTCAGCGCATAGGCCGTGAGCCCGGCGACGGTCTTCCCGTCCCGTATCTCACCGCTGTAAATGCGCGCAATCAAATCCGAGAGTTCGTAGGCCTGCACCGCAATCTCCTCATCCGGGTCCAAGTGCTGTTCCCCGGGTAAGAGCTCCCGCGCGACAAAGATATCAATCTCCTCGTCGCAAAAGGCAACCGTTGTGTCGATACGAATCAGAAACTCCAGCGCCTCGGGACTCTCCGCCCGCATGCCGGTCTCCTCCGCAAGTTCGCGGAAGGCACAGAGCACGCGCGGCTCATCCGGGCTATCCACCTTACCGGCAGGAAGTTCCAGCGTAAAGCGATCCAGCGCATTTCGGTACTGGCGCACCATCAGGATGCGTCCGTCCGGCAACACCGGCACAACCGCTGCCGCACCGTCGTGATGAATGTAATCCCAGACCGCCTCACGGCCGTTGGCCTCCACGAAATCCCGGTAGACCTTCAGTATGGTCCCCTCATAGGCGAGCTCGCGCTTTTTCCGTATCACCTTGCCGGGCTCGCGCGCCGCATCCGCCATGGCTTTAGTACTGATCCTTGTTGGTCAGGTTGCCGTGCGCCGCATCCTCGCTGTACACCGGGGTCGTGGTCGTGTCGTAGTTGTAGACCGTATCCTTGAGCTCCGCAACCTCACTGCCGCTCAGCGTTGCCTCGAACATCATCTTGTTCTCGATGATCTTCTTTAAGGAGCTGTAACGGCTCGTGCCGTTGACGCGGACCGTGCTTCTGTAAGCCGGAATCGTGAGTGCAATCTCGGTTGCAACCGGGCGAAGAATGGTCTCGGAGGTCGAATTGTCCGCGTTGACCTTGCGGAGACGCTGTCCCGAGAGCATGTAGTGGTTGCCGGCTTCATCGCTCAAACGCACCGAATAGCCGGAATCCTTCACATAGCTGCCGTCCTTGGTGGTCTTGCGACCGGTGCGGATTACGCCGCGGCTCGCGTTGTTCTCCGCCGTCAGCTTGCCTACGCTCGGCAGCTCGATGACATCGCCTTTCTTGATGTTCTGAATCTCTTCGCTCGTCTTGAACGCCGTGTCAAAGAGGGAGACCTTCACGTTGTACGCGTTTGCCGCCTCATCGAAGCTCGCATCCGTAATCTTAAAGATGCGGGTGCCGCCGATGCGGTACTGCGAAACCGCGCTCTCGCCCTGATCCTTTGTGTTCCCGCTTGCCTGCTGCGCTGCCTTGGTGCTCGGCTGTCCGTCCCAGTAGCCGTTCACATCCACCTTGTAGCCGTCCGGCGTGACCTGGCTCGTGAGCCAAGTGCTGTCGCTCGTCATATAACGCCACTGACCGGTCTTATCCTGCTTCCATGCAGCAAATGCCGTGGTGCTCATCGCAAAGGTCAGCGCCGTCGCCGCCGCAACTGCAAAAATTTTTCTCATGTCATTTCCTCCTATCAACCGGACCCACGCCGGTACTGCCCGCATTATAGCGGACAAAGCGCGTTAACTCAAGGAAGTTTCAGAGATTGTAAGACCTCTTTCCTGTTTCGTAAGAGTTTTGCAAGCTTGAACCCACAGAAACTTCACAATTTTTACACAAGCAAAACAGGAGGGCGTTTCCGCCCTCCTGTTGCCGCAATTAGTATTTCATTTCGAAATGATGATACCTAACTTAATGCAGTTGGAATTAGTAAGCAGTGATGATCTGCTTGATTCTGTTGTTGCCGTCAAGCACAACCTTGAAGCCGTCGCCGTCAACCTTAGCGCCGCTCTTGATAACATTACCGGAAACGTTGACAACAACGTAGTCGCCGGTAAGAGCCGTAAGGTCTGCGCCGTCCGTATCAACACCGGTGTTGGTGTAGATGACATCGCCCTTGGAAGCCTGGCCAATCTTCATGCTTGCATCGACGCCGGTCAGACCAAGATCTGCGGTGAGCTTGCTGACAGTGATCTTCTCAAGCGTGTTCTTGTTGACAATCTCAATCTTGTAGTCAGGATCAGCCGTGAGGAGCATACCGCCGAGGTAGTACTTCTTCTCGTTAAGGCCGGTGATACCCTGGCCCTTTCTCGTGCCGCCCTTTCTGAAGGTGAAGCTGAAGGTCTCGCCGTCAAGAGAAATCTTCTGCGAGCCGGTCTTCATGGAGCCGTCCTTATCCTCGTTATCGGAGAAGTAGTAGAAGCCCCAGTCGCTGCTCAGGCCGCGAGCGGTGTTCATGAAGGTATCCTGGCTGTCGTACTTGCTGTCATCATCCGCGTACTCGTAGATGGTGTTGCCATCGGTGCGAAGGAGTGCAAGGCCGTAAATCATGCCGCCCTTAAGGTCGAATGCATACTTCTTGCCCTTGATGGTCTTGATCTGGCCGGCATAGAGGTTGCCGTTGCCGTCTGCATAGTACCATCTGTCGGTACCGTTGTCGTAATCATTATAGTTGAGGTAGTAACCCGGAACAACCTTGAACCAGCCCTTGGTGAAACGAGCGCCGTCTTCCGGAGAAGAGAAGTACATGAAGTCCTTCGCATAGGAAGCGGTAGCGGTTGCCGCAGCGTTGTTGCTGGAACCTCTTCTGCTTGCGTTCTGGTAGGTAGCAAAGCCAAGGCTGTTGTTGTGCCAGTCAGCGATCATGCGGCCGTACTGATCGAAGCCGTACTTTCTGCCGTTGATGGTCTTGTTGGTGCTGCTGGTCTGCTTCGCACCGGAAGCCTTGAAGTAGAACCAACGAACCTGGTCGGAATCCCAGTAGGAATCGCCCGGCTGCTCGGTCTCAGCGTCAGTAACGTCGCTCAGAGCAATCTCTCTCCAGCCGATGCTCATAGCGCCGTCGTTCTCGTCGCCGAAGTAGTACTCAGCCTCCATGTATGCGTTGTCATCGTAATCCGTGACACCGTCATCCTTCTTGACCCAACCGTACTGCATCTTGCCGTCCTCATCGAAGCAATAGGTCTTGCCGTTGATGACTCTCTTGAAGAGGGTTCCGGTTGCGTGGGTGTTCTTGTAAGCCTTACCGTTTGCCTGGAAGTAGTACCACCAAACATCCGGCTGGTTGTCTTCGCCAGCGCTCTCGTTGTCGATAGCAACCCAACGGTTACGAACCATTGCGCCGTTCGCGTCGACGTAGTAGTAATCGTCGTTGTCCTCGATCAGGCTGTCGGTAGCCATGTTGCCAGCGTCGTCAAGGTAGAAACGGTTGTCGCCGGAGTACTCCCAGCTGTTTGCAACCTTCTCCCCTGCTCTGTTGTAGTACACCCAAGTTCCGTCCTCTTCCTGCCAGCCGGTAGCTGCGAAAGAAGTCATGGATGCACCGATCGCAAGAAGCGCCGCTGCAGAAACGATTGCAGCAATTTTGGTCTGCTTTCTCATAATAAATGCACTCTCCTTTTTCGTTGTTGTTTTGAAACCACTGAAATCCCTAATTGCGTACGAAGAGATTTTACCGCTCTTTGGCGCAAAAATCAACTTACAAATGCCTTACAGCAGTTCCTCTCTTTCTTACAGTGCACAGTATAGACCTAAGTCCGCAAAATTTCCATACCTTTTCTCTGGCTATTTTCTTACAGAAATATTACAAACCTTCGTTTGTACCCGCAGATTGTATTGATTTGAATACAATCTATGTTTTTCATGCCCGAAACTGTGGATAAGTCTTCTCTGTCAACGTTTTTTACCGCGTATTCTCCACAGCTCCGTCTATTTGATTTTTTTCGCACAGGCGCGTTTTTGCATGCCCGGCGCTGCGTTTTGCCTTCGCTCTCCTTCCCCGCACCTCCTGCCCGCAGCTGTTCTTTGTCTCTTTTCTGTTTCTTTTTTGCTACATCTCCTTTCCGCCGACCGCATCTTTCTGCCTTCATTGTTGCGGCGGGCACACTTCTCGGCTGTGCGCTGCGTTTTCCTTGCCATCCGTATCTCCCGCTTCATTTTTCTTTCGCCGCTTCTTCCTCCGGCTTTTTGCTTTCTTTTGCATTTCCCGGCTGCGATGCTTGCGCTTTCCCTCCGCCCTGCTATACTGTTCATATATTTAAATTATCACAGTTATATGAACACACACTCTCTCGCAAGGAGGTTTTTGCCATGACCGATAAACTTGCCCTGCTCCTCCGGGAACTCTCAAACGAGCCGGGCCTCACCCAGCGTGCCCTCGCATCTCGCGTGCGCACTTCGCTCGGCAGCGTAAACGCCCTGCTTTCGGAGGCAAAGAACGCCGGTCTCCTCAAGGAAGACACGACGCTGACTCCGGCCGGTCAGGATTATCTCGCGCCCTTTCGGGTGGACGGCGCCGTGATTTTAGCGGCCGGTTTCGGCTCTCGCTTCGTTCCGCTCACCTATGAGCGTCCCAAGGGCCTGCTCAAGGTAAACGGCGAGCGCATGATAGAGCGCCAGATTCGCCAACTCCGTGAAGTCGGCATTACCGACATCACCCTCGTGGTCGGCTATTTAAAAGAAGCCTTTGAGTATTTGATCGATCTCTACGGCGTAAAGCTTCTTTATAATCCCGACTATTCGACGATGAATAACATTTCATCGGTCTACCACGCGGCGTCTCTCTTTGAGGACAGAAACGTGTACCTCCTCTCCTCCGACAACTGGATGCAGGAAAATCTGTTTCACACTTACGAGCCGGGCAGTTGGTATGCGGCGGTTCACGTGAGCGGTGAGACCCGGGAGTGGGTGCTTCACTATAATAAGAAAGAAGTGATTACCGGGGTCGAAGTCGGCGGTCGCGATGCGGATGTCATGTATGGCCCGGTTTATCTGTCCCGCGAATTCAGCGCTGCGCTGCTCCCGGCGCTGAAAGAGGCCTATCGCACGCCCGGAAAAGAGCAGTACTACTGGGAGAATGTCTATCTTGATTTGCTCGCCGCAAAGAAGGCACCGCCGCTCAGCGTGAATTTGCAGCCGGACGGCGTCATCTACGAGTTTGAAAATTTGGAAGAGCTCCGCGCCTTCGATGTCTCCTACCGCGACCATTCGGACAGCAAGGCCATGGCCCTGATCTCCGAAGTGTTTCAGGTTCCCGAATCCGCGATTACCGGCATCGAGTGCCTAAAAGCCGGCATGACCAACCGTTCCTTCTTATTCCGGGTCAAGGGCAAGGCCTACATCTGCCGCATTCCGGGCGAGGGCACCGAAAAGCTGATCGATCGCCGCGCAGAGGGCGAGAGTTACCGCGCCATTGCGCCGCTCGGCCTCGCAGAGGAACTCATCTACTTCAACCCGGAGAACGGCTATAAGATTTCGGTCTACTACGAAGACGCGCGGAGTGCAGACCCCGAGTCCGAAGCAGATCTCCGCGCCTCAATGGCTGTCTTAAAAAAGCTGCATTCTGCGCCCTGCCGCGTATCTCAGCGCTTTGACCTCGGTGAGCGCATTGCGTTTTACGAGTCCCTCTGCCTGGAAAAGGGAGAGATTCCCTTCCTCGATTATGCGGAGGTCCGCGAAAAAATGAACCGCCTGCTCAGCTGGATTCACGGCTTACATCGCCCCGAGACCCTCTCGCACATCGATCCTGTCTATGCAAACTTTCTTTTTACCGCGGAGGGCGTCAAGCTGATTGACTGGGAGTACGCCGGCATGGCGGATCCGCTGATTGACTTCGCGATGGCAACCATCTACGCGGAAAAGGACTTCGCCTATGCAAAACGCCTGCTTGACTACTACGGCGACACCGACGTGCCGCGAGAGCGGGCAGAGCAGCTTGTAATCGCCTATATGGCGCTCGGCGGTTTTCTCTGGGCACTCTGGGCGGTCTACAAAGAGGCCCTCGGCGTATCTTTCGGCACCTATCCGCTCACGCAGTACCGCTACGCAAAGGAGGGCTACGCCCATCTTGCGAAATCCGTCAAAGAACTGTAAGGATTCTTCCCCCGCGGAAGCTTTCTCGCACTTCAAATAAATGTTACAATGGAGAAGATTCGGTTCAAAGTTAAGGAGAAGGAGGACTTTTCATGAAACGCAAATATCTCGCTGCCGCAGCGCTCCTTGCGGCGCTTGCGCTCACCCCGGCAATGAACAGCTTTGCCGCGAGCGGCTGGACTTCCGAAAACGGCAACTGGGTGTATTACGACAACAGCGGCAATCGCCACAAGGGCTGGATTCAGACCAAGGACGGTTACTACTATATGGATCCTTCGAGCGGCGTTATGCTCAAGGGCTTCCAGAAGATTGACGGCAAGTGGTACTACTTCAGCAGTGACGGCCTCATGCAGACCGGTTGGATTAAGGACGAGGGCAAGTGGTATTACTGCCTCGAGGATGGTGTTCTGGTGCAGGAGAACTGGCTCAAGGTCGGCGACAACTACTTCTTTATGCGCGGCACCGGTGAACTTGCGGTGGGCTGGCGCAACATGAACAACAGCTGGTACTACTTCAAGGCAGACGGGCGCTGCGCGTTCAAGTGGATGAAGATCGGCAACGACTGGTTCTGGATGGGCACGGACGGCAAAATGAAGACCGGCTGGCAGCAGATTGACGGCATCTACTACTACTTCGGTCAGGACGGCAAGATGAAGTCCGGCTGGCTCTCCGACGGCACCAACCGCTACTACATGGATCCGGAGAGCGGCAAGATGGTCCACAACTGGAAGCAGATCAACAACGCGTGGATGTTCTTCGATGCGAACGGCCACATGATGACCGGTTGGATTCATGTGAACGACCACTACTACTACCTCGGCACCGACGGCAAGATGGTCAGCAATACGACCCTTACGCTGAACGGCGTGAGCTATACCTTCGACGGCAACGGCGCTTACACCGGAAACGAGAGCGTTCCGGCAACCGAAGTGAGCATCTACAAGGAGCCGAAGCAGGAGGCAGAGACCGCAAGCGCGAGTACCGGCGGCAAAAAAGGCCTTCCGAGCGACAAGACCACAGGCCCCGGCGTAAAGAAGAATTGAGGCTCTCATGCAGAGAACGGTCAAACGGCTCTCGGCCGCAGCGCTGAGCGCTACCCTGCTCTTTTCTCTCTGCCTGAGCGCCTACGGCGCAAATAAGCTGACCCGCCAGTCGAAAGGCACTTACCGTCTCTTTGACGGAAGTGCCACGATTGACGGCGTTAGACACCGCGGTGTGGATGTGAGTCACTGGCAAGGCGATATCGACTGGCAGAAAGCAGCCGCGGACGATGTGGACTTCGTGATGCTCGGCACCCGCTACAAAGGGGACACCGACCCGAAGTTCCGCGAGAACGCGGACAATGCCGTCAAGGCAGGCGTCAAACTGGGCGCCTACATTTACTCCTATGCGACCACACCCGAGGAGGCGGCTAAGGAGGCGGACTTCATTCTGAAGCTCGTCAAGGACTATCCCATCTCCTATCCGATTGCCTTCGACGCGGAAAATGAAAAAACGCTCGGTGCTCTCTCGAAAGATCAGATTACCGAGATTGTCCACACCTTTTGTAAGAAGATCAGCGATGCGGGCTACTACCCCATACTCTACGCGAACGACTACTGGTTGCAGAACAAGCTCGACATGAACGCCCTCTCGCAGTACCCGGTCTGGGTCGCCGCCTACGAGCGCATGCCGAAGTACGACCGCTATGTGATGTGGCAGGGCACGGACTCCGGCAGTGTGGCGGGCGTGCAGGGCAATGTGGACATTGACCTCCAGTTCGTGGACTTCTCGGATAAAATTCCGGCAGACAGCTGGAAAAAGTTCGACGGTGTGTGGTACTACTATCAGAACTACCGCATGCAAAAGAACGCGCTGATATTTGACGGCAAGGCCTCCTACTATATGCAGGACGACGGCACCGTGTTCACCGGCGGTTTTAAAGAGGTCGATGGTGCCAAGCGCTATTTTGAGCCCGCAAACGGCAAGATGCGCATCGGCTGGCAGCAGATTGACGGCAAGTGGTATCACTTTTCCGAAAGCGGCGCGCTTCAAATCGGCTGGTTCTCCGACGGCGGCAAGTTCTACTACGCAGCTCCGGACGGCACGATGCAGACCGGATGGCTTGATGATAGCGGCAGCCTCTACTACCTCAATAAGGACGGTTCGATGCAGACCCGCTGGCTCATGCTCGCGGGCAACTGGTACTTCCTCGGCGACGACGGCGTCATGGAAAAAGGCCGGCAGACAGTCGATTCGCTCAACTACTACTTCGGCGCGGACGGTGTGATGCAGACAGGCTGGCTGAAGCTAGACGACAAGTGGTACTTCCTCGGACAGAGCGGTGTCATGAAGACCGGCTGGGCACAGGACAGCGGCAAGTGGTACTACTTCGATGCGAACGGTGTCATGCAAAACGGCTGGCAGAAAATCGGCGGCAGCTGGTACTACTTAAACGGCAGCGGCGCCATGAAGACCGGCTGGATACAGCCGGACGGCAACTGGTACTACCTGGGCAGCGACGGCGTGATGCGGAGCGGTGTCACAGATGTCGGCGGAACGCTCTACGCGCTCGGCGGCAACGGCGTCCTGCTTACCGACACCGAAATCGACTACGGCGAAAAGCACTGGCGTGTCGGCGCGGACGGCGCAATGACGGAAGTACCCAAGAACGCACCCGCAAGCGGAAACAACGAAAGCGCGGAACAGCTCACCGTCTCCGCAGGCGCTAAGATCGGCAAAGCGCCCAAGACGGAGAGCCGCGCCGTAATTTCCGCCCCCGCGGAAGAAACGCAGGCAGAGCTCAAGGTTCCGACCGAAGAAGTTCCCGCACTCAATGTGAGCGCTCCTTCGCGGAGTGCAAGCGTGGGGCAGGCTCCCGGGGAATAAGAGCATTTAAAATCAGACAAAACAGAGAGAGGGAAGCGACGATTGCCGCTTCCCTCTTCTTCTCTTTTCCATCCCGCAAATCGATTTCTTCTCTGTGTCAGAACAGCAAGGCCCGCTGTAACACTGTCAATGACACCACGAGCAACAGCACCAAAACACCCAGCACTTTTTTCCACACGCGCTTTGTTCCCAGGAGCCATCCCAATCCGACTGCGAGCCCGCCGATGAGGCAAAGCCATAACTCCGCGCCCTCGGAAAGTTTCGGAATCACCTTTAACATGGACAGGATATCAATCCCTATTACCAAGGTCAAAATACCGTCCGCCAGTTTTTCAATCCTTTGGGCTTTTTTTTCATCCATAATTCTGCCTCCCTGTCAATGCAGTCGATATGACCTTTGCTTTCTTCAGGCAGCCGTTTTCATCATATTCCCCTGCCAAATCCGCGCGCAACGGTAATCGCAAGCATCAGAGCTGTTACAAAGCACACAATCCCTGCCGCCTTCTCCCACTTTGCCTTAGCACCCCAGCACATTTGAATTCCTGTCACGAAGACCAGTAACAGCATGCTAAGGTTCCATGAGGCCTCGGAACGAGGAATCACCGCAAAGCTCTGCAATCCCATCAGAATCGCTATCAACGCCAAGACTCCCGATATGATTCTTCTCCCAAGCAAAAGCTTCTTGTCACTCATTGGTTGCCTCCGTTTAATACCTCTGCACACCTGTGATTGTCTTCTGTGTGCTCCAAACATTACGGCGTCCACCGCGGGTACGGTAAAACTTTTCTACTTTAATTGTCAATTTAATTCCATGATTCGAATCGTCCGGGATAACTATATTTCCCCCAACCCCAAAAGCTGCTGATAATAGATTCGTCAATCTACCAATAGCTGCTGTTCCCGGAAAATACGCCAGAATTGCTCCTGCTAACTGCGCAACTAATGCAGAACTTCCCACAAGTTGTCTTAACTTTGCATACGAAATATACTCTGTCGTATGCGTGATGGTCGACTGCAATTCGATTCCGTTTCCCTGTTCCTCAAGCTGCACTGTCTTTCCGGTGATGGAAGAGTAAACCGTGTTGCTTGTTGCATCATAGAGCATATATTGCTCTTCTCCGGTATTGAGATCCGTGATTGTCACTTTTCTTCCTGTCGCGGTGTTTTCCGTTCGAACCAGTTGAACTCCGGACCCCGATTCTACCCGTATCGTTCCGGCATTCACTTGTTCCAGCCGAATATGCTCTGTCCCCACATCCAACTGTTGCACACCGGCATAAGCAGGTACACTCGACAGCACAAGCAGACTTGCACTGAGCCCACAGCACAGCGCTCTTTTTACACCGGATGTCAGCCGTCTCTCAACATTTTGTTTCTTTGTCTTCATCGATGTTACCTCCTTTGGAATTCATCTGATATCTTTATTATATCAATTAGCAATCCTTAATCAATTACAGCCCCCTTACGGTTTTATGAATCTGCGCTTACAAAAAGCGCCCCGCCCGGGATTCGCCGGGCGAGGCGCTTTTTCTCTTACAAATCTTATTTCAGCAGATAATTTCCGGTAACCAGCGAATACAGGCCGAGCACCACCACGATGGCGCAAGCCAGAATGTTGAGCGGACGGATGCGAATGCTCCACCCCTTCTCGTTCGCGAGCTTGATCATGACAATCTGTCCGACCAGAAGCAGCGCGCAGATACCGGTGACAACCAAAGTCATCGTATGCTGATCCATACTATTTTCCCCCTTATAAAAACATTCTGTTTTCGACGCGTACTATCGTACCATTTCGGAATGTTCTTTTCAAGCTTTCCGATCTTTCATGCCCTTCTCGTAGTCGCGAAGCGCGGTAATCGCATCCTTGCTGAGCGGATACATGACAATCAGGTTAAAGATGGTCATGAGGCCTATGCCCACATCGCCGAGATCCCATACCACCGAGTACTGTGCGAGACCTCCCACAAAGAGCATGACAAGGGCAAAAATCTTATAGCCGAACTGCGAGCCCCAGTTCGCGCCGAAGAGGTAGGCAATGTTGCTGTGCGCATAAAAGAGTATCCCGAGGAAGGTCGAGAAACTGAAGAGCCAGAGAATCAACGCAATAAAGAAGACACCGAAGCGGCCGAAGTGGTACTGCATCGCGGTCTGGAGCAAATCCATGCCGCCGAGATTTGCAAGTCTTTCCTGAGGTGCCAGCAGCATGAGGAAGGCCGTGCAGGAGCAAATGACCAGGGTGTCAATAAAGACGCCCGCCGCCTGAAAAAGCCCCATCTTGACCGGATGACTTGCATCCGCCGCAGCTGCCGCGCAGGGTGCGGAGCCGCTGCCCGCCTCGTTCGAGAAGAGACCGCGCTTCACGCCGTTCATCAGCACCGCGCCGAAACCGCCCGCAACCATCTGACGAAGGCCGAAGGCCTCGGCGAAGATGCGCCCAAAAACCGAGGGCAGAAGGCCTATGTTTCGCACAATCACAAAGACCGTCATCGCAAAATAGATGCCTGCCATGAAGGGCACAATCAAATCCAGTACCTTGGCAGTTGCATGCTTTCTCAGAACAATCACTGCCGCGATTGCGACCAACACGATGGTCGAGTAGAGCGGCGGAATGCGAAAGGCATTCTCAAAGGCCGAGGAGACCGAGTTTCCGATCACCTGGCTGATGCCGCCCCAGCAAATCAGCGCGGAGACCGCAAAGAGAATCGACACGATATTGCGCTTACCGCGGAATTCGCTCTGTTCCGCAACCTCCGCTTCCGAGCGCTCTCCCGCCGGGACGCGCCGCTTTGCAAAGAAGTCGTGAATGTAGTAAGCCGGGCCGCCCCAGTAACCGCCGTAGAGCGGATCCTTTTTCTTGTAGAGCTGCGCGAGTGTCGCCTCGACAAAGGCCGTCGAAGCGCCGATGATCGCAGTGACCCACATCCAAAAGACCGCACCTGCGCCACCGGCTGAGATTGCAGCCACCACACCGACCAGGTTGCCCATGCCCACGCGCGTCGCGGTCGAGACAATGAGCGCCTGCATGCCCGAGAGCCGTCCGCTCGCGGGATCCGCAGCGTCCTTGCCCTCCTGCTTTTCAAGCAACACGGAAATCATCTCCGGGAACAGGCGGAGCGGCAAAATCCGCGTCCGTATCGTATAGAATATGCCCGCCGGAATCAGCAACAATACCATGAGCGAGAGCCCGATCGAACTGCCGCCCGGCAGCGGAATTCGAAGCAAATCGCCCCACAAAAACTTTGTCATACTCTCAATGACTGTTACCATTGGGTTCATCCCCTTTTCCCCCTATTTTGCAATTGCTTTTTCGCTTTAACGCACTAAATTATATAGGGCATATTATACGCTTTTTTCACCTTTGTGCAAGGGCTTTTAGGCTCCTGCCGTAAGTTTCGCGCACTCCTCTTCCAGAGCTCTCGTCACAAAATCATTCAAGGACATTTCCCTCTGCTTTGCACAAAGGACTGCGGTCCGATGCAAGGCCGCCGGAATTCGCACATTAAATCTTCCCTTATACTCTTTCCCGGGCGGCTTCCCAAACTCTCTGCAAAGCTCCAGATAGTTGTCAATCGATTGATGAAACATTTCCTCCAACTCGCTTACGGAAGCACCGTGAAATGCCAGCGTATCGCTCACCCCGACTACTTGCCCCACAAATAACCTATCTTCATCCGAATATTTGATTTCTGCGTGATAGCCTTTATATTCCATCATTTGTTTTATCCTCTGTGTACTCTCCGATTTCCCGAAGAAATTGTCGCACCAGCTTAATCTGGTACGGGTACAATTCATTTTCCGGATGCGGTTCATCAAATGCCAAAATTCTTCCGCTCCTTTCATGAAAAAAGCGGATTCCCGAGCCTCTTCCTCCCTGCCCTTTGCGACAAGCGCACTGAGCCATCAATGCACTCAAGTCCATAACTTTTCCTTTGTCGGCATTTCGCACCTCTGCTTTAGTACCACTATGTGGTTCTATCATAGGTCAAGGAGCCGGTTACGTCAATCGTTGCTTGCGAAAAACAAAGAGGCCGGGAGCTTTCGCTCCCGGCCTCTTCACCGTAGGATCGTAATCGCCGCGTGGCGATGTCAATTTAATTTAGATCTGATTACTCGATGATCTTAACGACTCTGCCGGAACCGACGGTTCTGCCGCCCTCGCGGATAGCGAAGCGGAGACCCTGCTCCATAGCGATCGGGTGAATCAGCTCAACCGTCATCTCAACGTTGTCGCCCGGCATGCACATCTCGGTGCCTTCCGGAAGAACGCAAACGCCGGTAACGTCGGTGGTTCTGAAGTAGAACTGCGGACGATAGTTGTTGAAGAACGGGGTGTGACGACCACCCTCGTCCTTGGTCAGGACGTAAACCTGAGCCGTGAACTTGGTGTGGCAGGTAACGGAGCCCGGCTTCGCAAGGACCTGTCCGCGAAGGATGTCCTCTCTGTTGACACCGCGGAGAAGAAGACCGACGTTGTCGCCTGCCTCAGCGTAGTCAAGAAGCTTTCTGAACATCTCGATACCGGTAACGACAGTCTTTCTGCTGTCCTCCTTGATACCGATGAGCTCGACTTCGTCGTTGAGCTTCAGCGTACCTCTCTCCACACGACCGGTAGCAACGGTACCACGACCGGTGATCGTGAAGACGTCCTCGACCGGCATCAGGAACGGCTTGTCGTTCTCGTGCTCCGGCTCCGGAATTGCCTCATCGACTGCTGCCATGAGGTCCATGATCTTGTCGCCCCACGGGCCGTTCGGATCCTCAAGAGCCTTGAGAGCGGAACCGCGGATGATCGGGACATCGTCGCCCGGGAAGTCATAGTCGTTCAGGAGCTCTCTGATCTCCATCTCGACGAGGTCAAGAAGCTCCTCATCGTCGACCATGTCGCACTTGTTCATGAAGACAACGATGTACGGAACGTTAACCTGACGTGCAAGCAGGATGTGCTCGCGGGTCTGCGCCATAACACCGTCGGTTGCAGCAACGACGAGGATAGCGCCGTCCATCTGTGCAGCACCGGTGATCATGTTCTTGACATAGTCAGCGTGGCCTGGGCAGTCAACGTGAGCGTAGTGACGCGCGTTGGTCTCGTACTCGACGTGGGAGGTGTTGATCGTGATTCCACGCTCTCTCTCCTCCGGCGCCTTATCGATGTTCTCGAAAGCGATGATCTTGTTGGTGTCGGAGGGCAGTCTGGTTGCGAGAACCTTCGTGATTGCCGCAGTCAGAGTGGTCTTGCCGTGGTCGACGTGGCCGATGGTGCCGATGTTGCAGTGGGGCTTAGTTCTGTCAAATTTAGCCTTTGCCATTGATATTTCCTCCTTGGTGGAATCCGAAATTGAATCTCAGATTACAAAATATACTAGTCTGAATTATATCCCATGCTTGGGATTTTATCAATACCCGCTACGGGCTCACTTCTTGTCGTTGAGCACCTTGTCTGCGATGTTCTTCGGAACCTGCTCGTACTTCTCGAAGAACATCGAGTAGTTACCGCGGCCCTGGGTACCGGAACGGAGATCCGTGGAATAACCGAACATCTCGGAAAGCGGAACGAATGCCTTGATCATCTTACCGCCGGAGATATCCTCAAAGCCCTCGACGCGACCGCGACGGGAGTTGATGTCGCCGACGACGAAGCCCATGTAATCCTCCGGGATCGTGACCTCGACCTTCATGATCGGCTCAAGCAGCACAGCGCCGCCCTTCTGCATGGCATCCTTGAATGCCAGAGAGCCTGCGATGTGGAAGGCCATCTCCGAGGAGTCGACCTCGTGGTAGGAACCGTCGTAGACAGTTGCCTTGACACCGAGCACCGGGTAGCCGCCGAGAATACCGCTCTTCGCAGCTTCCTGGATACCTTCGTCGATCGGCCCGATGTACTCCTTCGGGATTGCACCGCCGGTCACGGCGTTGACAAACTCGTAGGTCTTCTCGGAGTTCGCATCCATCGGCTCGAACTTAACCTTACAATGTCCGTACTGACCCTTACCGCCGGACTGCTTGACATACTTGGACTCGACATCCACAGCCTTGGTGAAGGTCTCCTTGTAAGCAACCTGCGGAGCGCCGACATTTGCCTCAACGTTGAACTCGCGAAGCAGACGGTCGACAATGATCTCGAGGTGCAGCTCGCCCATTCCGGAGATGATGGTCTGACCGGTCTCCGCGTTGGTCGCTGCGTGGAAGGTCGGATCCTCCTCCGCGAGCTTCTGCAGCGCATCGATCATCTTGGTCTGGCCTGCCTTGGTCTTCGGCTCGATTGCGATGTCGATAACCGGCTTCGGAATATCCAGGGACTCGAGGATGATCGGATGCTGCTCATCGCAGATCGTGTCACCGGTCGAGGTCGCCTTGAAGCCGACCGCAGCCGCGATATCGCCGGAGAAGACCTTGTCAAGCTCCATTCTCTTGTCTGCGTGCATCTGCAGAATACGGCCCACGCGCTCCTTCTTCTCCTTCGAGGAGTTGAGGACGTAGGAACCGGTATTCAGCGTGCCCGAGTAGACACGGAAGAATGCGAGACGGCCGACGAACGGGTCGGAGATAATCTTGAATGCGAGCGCGGAGAACGGCTCGTCATCCGAAGCCTTGCGCTCGTCTTCCTCGCCGTCCAGCGTCCAGCCCTTGATTGCCGGGATGTCCAGCGGGGAGGGCATGTACTCGATGACAGCGTCAAGGAGCTTCTGCACACCCTTGTTGAAGTGAGCGGTACCGCAGCAGACCGGAACAGCCTCGTTCGAGCAGGTTCCCTTGCGGAGTGCCTTCTTGAGCTCATCAATCGACGGCTCCTCGCCCTCAAGGTACTTCTCCATCAGCGCTTCGTCGAGGTCGCAGATCTGCTCCACCATCTTCTGGTGCCACTCGTCCGCCTCGTCCTTCAGCTCTTCCGGAATATCAACAATGGAGATATCCTCGCCCTTGTTGTCGTTGTAGATGTAAGCCTGCATTTCCATCAGGTCGATGATACCCTTGAAATCGCTCTCCTTACCGATCGGGAGCTGAATGCAGACCGGGTTCTTGCCCAGGCGATGCTCAATCTGATCGACGGTCATGAAGAAGTTGGATCCCATGATATCCATCTTGTTGATGAATGCGATACGCGGAACCTTGTAGGTATCCGCCTGGCGCCAAACATTCTCCGACTGGGGCTCAACACCGCCCTTGGAGTCGAAGACACCGACTGCGCCGTCCAGGACACGGAGAGATCTCTCAACCTCGATCGTGAAATCGACGTGTCCGGGGGTGTCGATGATGTTGATGCGGTGCTCGAGGGCACCCGGCTTCACCTTCGCTCTCTCCTGCAGGGTCCAATGGCAGGTCGTCGCAGCGGAGGTAATCGTGATACCGCGCTCTCTCTCCTGTGCCATGTAGTCCATGGTAGCGGTACCTTCATAGGTCTCGCCGAGCTTATAGTTGACGCCTGTGAAATAGAGGATACGCTCTGTCAGTGTCGTTTTACCGGCATCGATGTGAGCCATGATTCCGATGTTTCTGGTCCTCTCGAGAGGGTACTGACGTTCTTTACTTGCAGCCACTGACTCTCCTCCTAATTAAAATCTGTAGTGAGCAAAAGCCTTGTTTGCCTCTGCCATCTTGTGCATATCTTCTTTTCTCTTAACAGCGGAGCCGGTGTTGTTTGCAGCATCCATCAGCTCGCCTGCAAGACGCTCTTCCTGCGTCTTCTCACCGCGCGCGCGGGAAAAGCTCGTGAGCCAACGAAGCGCAAGCGCCTGTCTTCTCTCCGGCTTAACCTCGATCGGCACCTGGTAGGTTGCGCCGCCGATTCTCTTCGCCTTGACCTCGAGTACCGGCATGATGTTGTTCATTGCGGTCTCGAACACCTCGACCGGCTCTTTTCCGGTCTTCTCGCGAATGCGCTCAAATGCGCCGTACACAATCTTCTGTGCGACGCCCTTCTTGCCGTCCAGCATGATCTGGTTGACCAACTTGGTCACAACAACGTTGCTGTAAACCGGATCTGCCGGAACAGTTCTCTTTCTGGTCTGTCCTTTACGTGGCACGTTACTTCCCTCCTTAATTATGCGAACGGAACCATCCCCGTTCGTGAATTAGATCATCGGTACTCATCCCTCTAGGTTGTTCGTGCGGATTCTGATTTATTTCCTGCAACCTGCAGCACATATCACAATCGTGCACTTATGAGTCTATGATCGCTTGGTACTTGCGGCGATTTCTTACTTCTTAGCCGCCTTCGGGCGCTTCGCGCCGTACTTGGAGCGAGCCTGCTGGCGGTTTGCGACGCCTGCGGTATCCAGGGTACCACGAATGATGTGGTAACGGGTACCGGGCAGATCCTTAACTCTTCCGCCGCGGATCAGCACAACGCTGTGCTCCTGGAGATTGTGGCCCTCGCCCGGAATGTAGCTCGTCACCTCGACACCGTTCGAAAGACGGACTCTTGCGATCTTTCTCAGAGCGGAGTTCGGCTTCTTCGGGGTCGCCGTCTTAACGGCGGTGCACACGCCTCTCTTCTGCGGGCAGTTGTCGGCAATCGGCTTCTTGTGAAGCGAGTTGAAGCTTCTGAGAAGCGCCGGAGCCTTGGGCTTGCGCTCGGAAGTTTCTCTGCCTTTTTTGACTAACTGGTTGAATGTAGGCATTCTTCTGTTTCCTCCTTGTGATAGTGTTCTGCGGTTGCGTTCCTGCAGTTTTTTTGCGTTTCCCGGACATAAGAATATGGCATGCCCATAGGACACGCCATATCAATATACGCCTCATTCGGTTGTTTGTCAAGCAAACTCAGGCATCCGCGCCCTCATCCGAGAACGCATCCGTCGCCTGCTCGATATCGCCGAGCAGAGCATCTTCCGGAAGCCGCTCGTCGATTTCATCGCGGATGTCCAGCACCGCAGGATCCTCATCCGAGATTCCCTCGACCGCATCCTCCGGGCGAACATCGGTGTCAAGCTTCACGTTGCGGTAACGGCGCATGCCGGTACCCGCCGGAATCAGCTTACCGATGATGACATTCTCCTTGAGGCCGATCAGGTGATCGGTCTTACCGCCGATTGCCGCCTCGGTGAGCACCTTCGTGGTCTCCTGGAAGGAAGCCGCAGAGAAGAAGGAATCCGTTGCGAGCGAAGCCTTGGTGATACCGAGCATAATCTGCTTGCCCTCTGCCGGCGCCTTGCCCTCGGCGATGAGCTTCTCGTTCATCGCGTTGAACTCGAGCACGTCCATGTTGATGCCCGGCAGAATCTCGGCATCTCCCGCCTCTTCCACGTGAATCTTCTTCAGCATCTGGCGGACTATGACCTCGATGTGCTTATCGTTGATCTCAACACCCTGTAAGCGGTACACGCGCTGCACTTCGCGGAGCATGTAGTCCTGTACGGCACGGACGCCCTTAATCTTCAGGACATCGTGCGGGTTTAAGGAACCGCTGGTCAGCTCATCGCCGGCCTCGAGTCTCTGGCCGTCCGAAACCACAATGTGGGAGCTGTACGGAATCAGGTAGGTCTTCGAGTTGCCGTCCTCCGGATTGGTGACGATAATCTCGCGCTTCTTCTTCGTATCGCGGAACTCGACCACGCCCGGAATCTCGGTGATAATCGCGAGACCCTTCGGCTTTCTCGCCTCGAAGAGCTCCTCGACACGGGGAAGACCCTGGGTGATATCGCCGCCTGCGACGCCGCCGGTGTGGAAGGTTCTCATGGTAAGCTGCGTACCCGGCTCACCGATCGACTGTGCCGCGATGATACCGACCGCCTCGCCGACCTGAACCGCCTGGCCGGTCGCCATGTTGGCACCGTAGCACTTCGCGCAAATGCCGTTCATGCACTTACAGGTGAGTATCGTGCGAATCTTGACCGTAGTTCTGCCCGTCTTCTCAAGGACGCGCATCACAGCCTCGGCGCGCTTCGGCGTGACCATGCGGTTTGCCTTGACCACGACTTCGCCCGTATCCGGATCCACAATGTCCTCGGCGATGTAGCGACCGGTGATTCTGTCCTGCAGCGCCTCGATGGTCTCCTTGCCGTCCATGAAGGCCTTGATCTCCATGTTCGGGATTTCCTTGCCCTCGGAGCAGTCCACTTCGCGGACAATGAGATCCTGGGAGACGTCGACCAGACGTCTGGTCAGATAACCCGAGTCTGCCGTACGGAGCGCCGTATCCGAGAGTCCCTTTCTTGCGCCGTGCGCGGAGATAAAGTACTCCAGAACGTCCAGACCCTCACGGAAGTTACTCGTAATCGGAAGTTCGATCGCATGTCCCGTCGTATCCGCCATGAGGCCGCGCATGCCGGCGAGCTGCTTAATCTGCTTATCGGAACCGCGGGCTCCGGAGTCCGCCATCATGAAGATGTTGTTGTACTGGTCAAGACCCTCGAGCAGATCCTTGGTGAGCTGCTTATCCGTCTCCTGCCAGGTCTTGATGACTTCCTTATAGCGCTCCTCGTCGGTCGAAAGACCGCGGCGGTAGTTCTTGCTGATTTCCTCGACCTGCGCCTGCGCTTTCGCGATGAGGCCCTTCTTGGTCTCCGGGACGGTCATATCCGAAATCGAAACGGTCATGCCCGCAATCGTCGAATACTTGTAGCCGATGGCCTTGATATCGTCCAGCACTTCTGCCGTGCGGGAGAGGCCGTGCACGTTGATGACCTTCTCGAGAATCTGCTTGCACTGCTTCTTCTTGACGAGGAAGTCAATCTCCGGCTTCAGCTCGTTTTCCGGCTTCGAGCGATCCACAAAACCGAGGTCCTGCGGAATAATCTCATTGAAGAGGATGCGTCCCGCGGAAGTCTCCTGGATCTCGGAGCGGACCTTTCCGTCCGAGCACTTCTTCGTGAAGCGGACCTTAATCTTGGTCTGCAGTGTGATCTCGTGGTTCGCGTACGCGAGCAGGGCCTCGTTCGGGCTCTTGAAGCACATACCCTCGCCCTTCGCGCCGTCGCGCTGCTGGGTCAGGTAGTAGATGCCGAGAACCATATCCTGGGACGGAACCGCGACCGGTCCGCCGTCCGAGGGCTTTAAGAGGTTATTCGGCGAGAGCATGAGGAAGCGGCACTCCGACTGCGCTTCGACCGAGAGCGGCAGGTGGACTGCCATCTGGTCGCCGTCAAAGTCCGCGTTGAATGCGGTACAAACGAGCGGGTGAAGCTTGATTGCCTTACCCTCGACCAGAATCGGCTCGAAGGCCTGGATGCCGAGGCGGTGCAGGGTAGGTGCGCGGTTTAGCATGACCGGGTGCTCCTTGATGACCTCCTCAAGGACATCCCAGACCGCGGTCTCCATGCGCTCCACCATCTTCTTTGCGCTCTTTACGTTGTGTGCGGTGCCGTTCTCGACCAACTCCTTCATGACGAAGGGCTTGAAGAGCTCGATTGCCATCTCCTTCGGGAGACCGCACTGGTAAATCTTTAATTCCGGACCGACCACGATAACCGAACGGCCGGAGTAATCGACACGCTTTCCGAGCAGGTTCTGACGGAAACGTCCCTGCTTACCCTTCAGCATGTCGGAGAGCGACTTTAAGGCGCGGTTTCCGGGTCCCGTGACCGGGCGGCCTCTTCTGCCGTTATCGATCAGGGCGTCGACCGCCTCCTGTAACATGCGCTTCTCGTTGCGGACGATGATGTCCGGTGCGCCGAGGGTCAAGAGGCGCGCAAGACGGTTGTTGCGGTTGATGATGCGGCGATAAAGATCGTTCAAATCGCTCGTCGCGAAACGGCCGCCGTCGAGCTGCACCATGGGGCGGATGTCCGGCGGAATGACCGGAACAACGGTGAGTATCATCCACTCCGGGCGGTTGCCCGACTTACGGAAGGACTCCACAACCTCGAGGCGCTTGATGAGCTTGGCGCGCTTCTGACCCGAAGCGTTCTCCAGCTCCTCCTGCATCTCTGCGGATTCCTTCTCGAGGTCGATGTTCTTTAAGAGCTCGAGCACAGCCTCTGCGCCCATGCCCGCGCGGAACGCGCTGTCTCCGTACTGCTCCTCCGCCTCGCGGAACTCCTTCTCGGAGAGAATCTGCTTATAGGACAGGGCGGTGTCACCGCCGTCGAGCACCACATAGGAGGCAAAGTAGAGGATCTTCTCAAGGATGCGCGGCGAGAGATCCAGAATAAGACCCATGCGGCTCGGGATGCCCTTGAAGTACCAGATGTGGGAGACCGGCGCCGCGAGGGAGATGTGGCCCATGCGCTCTCTGCGCACGGAAGCCTTGGTCACCTCGACGCCGCAGCGGTCGCAAACCACACCCTTATAACGAATTTTCTTATATTTTCCGCAGTGGCACTCCCAGTCCTTGCTCGGCCCGAAAATGCGCTCGCAGAACAGTCCATCCTTCTCCGGCTTTAAGGTTCTGTAGTTGATGGTCTCCGGCTTTTTGACCTCGCCGTGCGACCACTCCAGAATCTTCTCCGGAGACGCAAGCCCAATGCGGATGGCGTCAAACGTAATCGGCTCGTAACCTTTTGTTGTTTCAGGCATTCAGTACAGCCTCCTTCTTCCTTGAAACTGTGAAGCGCGCTTACGCTTCGCCCTGCGTGTCGTCTTCCCCTGCTTCTTCTCCGACGTTCACAAGTTCGCCGTCCTTAAACTCCTGGGTCGAATAGCCCGCTTCCGCAAAGCCATCCTCGTCACGGTACCGCCTGGAATCGCCCTCGAGAATGGAGCGCATGCTCACATTTTCCTCGTCGACATTTTCTTTCAGTTCCACCTCTTCACCATCCTCGCGGAGCACACGCACATCGAGGCCCAGTGCCTGCAGCTCTCTGAGCAAGACCTTGAAGGACTCCGGCACACCCGCCTGCGGAATGTTCTGACCCTTGATGATGGCCTCGTAGGTCTTGACGCGGCCCACGACATCGTCCGACTTGAAGGTCAGAATCTCCTGCAGCGTGTAAGCTGCGCCGTACGCCTCGAGTGCCCAGACCTCCATCTCTCCGAAACGCTGTCCGCCGAACTGCGCCTTACCGCCGAGCGGCTGCTGCGTGACCATCGCATAGGGGCCGGTGGAACGCGCGTGAATCTTATCGTCAACCAGATGGTGAAGTTTCAGGTAATGCATGAAGCCTATGGTCGTCTCGCCCTCGAAGGGTTCGCCGGTGCGTCCGTCGCGGAGCTGCACCTTACCGTTTCTCTGAATCGGAACACCCTTCCACTCCGCGCGGTGATCGAGATGTTCTTCGAGGTAGTCCATGACCTCGGGGTTCAAGACCTCGCCGTACTTCGCCTTGAAGTCCTCAAAGCTGCCGTTCGCGTAGTCGTTTGCCATCTCGAGCATGTCCATGATGTCGTTCTCGTCCGCGCCGTCAAAGACCGGGGAGCTCACGTTGAAGCCGAGCACCTTAGCCGCGAGCGAGAAGTGAATCTCCTTGACCTGACCGATGTTCATACGCGACGGAACGCCGAGCGGGTTCAGCACGATATCGAGCGGGCGGCCGTTCGGCAGGAAGGGCATGTCCTCCACCGGGAGCACGCGCGACACGACACCCTTGTTGCCGTGTCGGCCTGCCATCTTGTCGCCGACCGAAATTTTTCTCTTCTGTGCGATGTAAATGCGGACGTTCTGGTTGACGCCCGGGGAGAGCTCATCGCCGTTCTCTCTCGTAAAGACGCGCGCCTCCACGACGGTGCCGTAAGCGCCGTGCGGAACCTTGAGCGAGGTGTCTCTGACCTCTCTGGCCTTCTCACCGAAGATTGCGCGGAGCAGTCTCTCCTCCGCCGTGAGCTCGGTCTCGCCCTTCGGCGTCACCTTGCCGACCAGAATATCGCCGGCGCGGACCTCCGCACCGATGCGGATGATGCCGTTCTCGTCGAGGTCCTTCAGCGCGTCGTCGCCGACACCCGGGACATCCCGCGTGATTTCCTCCGCACCGAGCTTCGTATCGCGCGATGCGCACTCATACTCCTCAATGTGAATCGAGGTGAAGACGTCGTTCTGGACGAGGCGCTCGGAAAGAAGCACGGCATCCTCGTAGTTATAACCTTCCCAGGTCATGAAGCCGATCAGCGGGTTCTTGCCGAGACCGATCTCACCGTCGTGGGTCGAAGGACCGTCCGCAATGACCTCGCCCGCTTCGACGTGGTCGCCCGCGTTTACAATGGGCTTCTGGTTATAGGAGTTCGACTGGTTCGAGCGCTGGAACTTCGTGAGTTTGTAGTGCTCGATCTCGCCGTTGTCATCCCGACGTATCGTAATTTCGCTGCCCGAACTCATCACAACGGTACCCGCGTGGTGTGCGACCTGGCAGACGCCGGAGTCGACCGCCGCCTTTGCCTCAATGCCGGTGCTCACGACCGGGGCATCCGTCAGCATGAGCGGCACCGCCTGACGCTGCATGTTCGAACCCATCAGCGCGCGGTTTGCGTCGTCGTTCTGGAGGAAGGGGACCATGCTCGTCGCGACCGAGAAGACCATCTTCGGCGAGACATCCATGAGGTCGATAAGACGCTTCTGGAAAGCCGAAGTCTCGTCCATATAACGGCCGGAGACATTGTTGTGGATGAAGTGTCCCTCTTCGTCGAGCGGCTCGTTTGCCTGGGCCACAAAGAACTCATCCTCTTCATCCGCGGTGAGATACACGACATCGTCCGTGACGCGCGGATTCTTCGGATCCTCGGACTTATCGACCACGCGGTAGGGCGCCTCGATAAAGCCGTAGGGGTTGATGCGCGCATAGCTTGCGAGCGAGTTGATGAGACCGATGTTCGGACCCTCGGGGGTCTCGATCGGGCACATTCTGCCGTAGTGCGTGTAGTGGACGTCTCGGACCTCGAAGCCCGCACGATCTCTCGAGAGACCGCCCGGACCGAGGGCCGAGAGTCTTCTCTTGTGCGTGAGCTCCGAGAGCGGGTTGTTCTGGTCCATGAACTGTGAGAGCTGGGAAGAACCGAAGAACTCCTTGACCGCCGCCGTGACCGGCTTGATGTTAATCAGGGACTGCGGCGTAATCTCGCTGATGTCCTGGGTGGTCATGCGCTCTCTGACCACGCGCTCCATACGGGACAGACCGATGCGGTACTGGTTCTGCAGGAGCTCGCCGACCGCACGGATGCGGCGGTTGCCGAGGTGGTCGATATCGTCCGTCGTACCGATGCCCTCTTCAATCTGCATGTTGTAGTTGATGGAGGCAAAAATATCTTCCCGCGTGATGTGCTTCGGAATCAGCTCATCCGCTTTTCGCTGCACATACTTCTTGACATCGGCTCCGTTTGCCTCTGCCTCCCGTATGACCTTCATGAGCGCCGGATAGTAGACCGGCTCCACAATGCCGTACTCGGTCGGATTCTCCATGTCGACGTAGTTGCGGATGTCGACCATGAGATTCGAGAGCACCTTTAAACGGCGGTCCTCCGAACTCGTTCCTCTTACGATGACAAAGGGAATGCCCGCATCCTGAATCTCGGTCGCGAGCTCTCTCGTGAGTATCGTACCGCTCTCCGCGAGAATCTCACCGGTGTTCGGGTCCACCGCGGCTTCCAGGAGCTCCTTGCCGACCACGCGGTTCTTTAAGTGGAGTTTCTTATTAAACTTATAGCGGCCCACGCGCGCAAGATCGTAGCGGCGCGGATCGAAGAACATCGAGTCCAGGAGACCGCGCGCGGATTCCACCGAAAGCGGCTCGCCCGGGCGAATCTTGCGGTAGAGTTCCAAGAGACCGTCCGAATAGTTGTCGGTCGAATCCTTCAGGAAGCTCGCCTCAAGCTTCGGCTCATCGCCGAACATCTCCTTGATTTCCGCGTTCGTGCCGAGGCCAAGCGCACGGAGCAGCACCGTGACCGGCACCTTTCTCGTTCTGTCGACACGCACGTTAAAGACATCGTTCGAATCGGTCTCGTACTCGAGCCAAGCGCCGCGGTTCGGGATTACCTGGCAGAAGTAGCATTCCTTTCCGACCTTATCGTGCTCAATGGTATAATAAATGCCGGGGGAACGAACCAACTGGCTTACGATGACGCGCTCCGCGCCGTTGATCACGAAGGAACCGGTGTCCGTCATGAGCGGCAAATCGCCCATGAACACCTCGTGCTCCTTGTGCTCATCCTTATCCTTATTATACAGCCGCACCTTGACCTTCATCGGGGCTGCATAGGTGGCATCCCTCTCCTTGCACTCCGCAATGCTGTACTTTGCCTCATCGCGGTAGAGCTGGAAATCCACAAAATCCAGACTGAGGTGTCCGGCAAAATCCTCAATGGGGAAAATATCGTGGAACACTTCCCGCAATCCCTCACCCAGGAACCAGTCGTACGAATCCTTCTGGATCTCTATGAGGTTCGGCATCTGCAAAACTTCCTTTTGACGGGAGAAGCTCATGCGAATGCCTTTTCCGGCTTTAATCGGACGCATATTGCTTTTTTCCATATTACGTTTCACCCCTGTTTTTTGAAAGACCTTTGGTTACCCGGCGGATTAAGGCCTAAAGGGCATACTTCGCCCCATAGGCCTATGAGTCCACAATAGTGCAATCTTCACTTTAACATTTCCCCTATCGGCTGTCAAGCGATGTCTTGCGCATTTATATTGACTCTGTTATAATTTCATAGCGTCCCTGTATTTTCGGGGAAGACGCAAATCCATAACTAACGGGGGGATTCCAGACAATGATAAATACCGTAATCACGGTACTGCTCGTGCTCCTATCGATCGCGGCAGTCGCCCTTGTCGTGATGTACTTTGTCGGCAGGCGCTTACAGGAAAAACAGGCGGCTTCGCAGCCGGCCTTCGATGCGGCAAAACAGCTCGTCACGATGCTGCCGATCGACAAAAAGAAGGTCCGGTTGAAAGAGGCGGGATTCCCGAAACTGGTCTGGGAACAGACCCCCTTCTATCTCCGCTGGATGAAGGTTCCGGTCGTAAAGGCCAAAGTCGGACCGAAGATCATCACCATGATGGCGGATGAGACCGCGTTCCAACAGCTTCCGCTGAAGCAGGAATGCAAGGTCATTGTGAGCGGCATCTACATTGTCGAGGTGAAGGGCGTTCGCGGCGGTGCGGTTCCCGCAGTGCCGAAGAAGCGCTCCCTCATGGACCGCATTCTTCGCAGAAGACGCTGAGACAACACAAAAACAGCAGGCGCGTGAGCGCCTGTTTTTTTGTGCCTCGTCCTCTGTTGTGTGTGCTCAGGCCTCTGAATCGTCGCCGCGCCGCGCGCGGATTTCAACCTCCATCTCGCAGTCCTTCAGAAACTCTTCTTCCACATCCATCGCATAGACCGCTTTCGCCCGGATGCAATCCTCCGCAATGTCAATGCGGAGATCCGAGGTTCTGATCCCGATCAAGAAGACGCCGTAGGGCGTGCGGTACTCGCAGACGGTTCTGATTGCGCTGTTTAAAAAGCGCAGTTCCGCCTTGCAGTCCCCCCGCTTCTCTATGCACATGGAATTCCCGTCTATTCTGAGCGTATTCTCGGTTCCGAAGCCCGTGTCATCGAGGGGTTCTTCGTAGTAAATTTCATGCACCCCGTCTTCGGTCCGGCGGTAGCGCCCGGGCACCAAGAGTTCTACATCTTCGCTCTCGCCGCCAAGCAGGTGCTTGCCGCTTATGGTCACCAGCACATCTTCCGTCATCGCTGTCTCTCTTCGTCAATATTCTTCGATTTCGATTTTCTTTGCTTCCAGCTGTTCGGTCGGCAAAATGGAGTTCGCAAAGTCCCGAAAGTTCTCGGCGAGGTCGCTCACATAGAAGCGATACTTGCCCTCCGTATTCCCGTCACCCGGGTTTAAGAGTTTTTCCCGCGCGAGAATTTCCTTGAGCTCCAGCGCCGTCTCGTAAGCCGGGTTCACAAGCGTTACCCCATCCCCCATGATGCGCCCTATCGTGCCGCGGAGCAGCGGATAGTGGGTGCAGCCGAGCACCAGAGTATCCACATACTTTTCCTTCAATTCCTGCAGATAGCGTGCCGCCATTTCATCCGTCACGCTGTCGTGAAGGAGCCCCTCTTCGACGAGCGGCACAAACATGGGGCAGGCTTTCTGAAACACACGGAGCCCCGGAGCCAGGCTCTCGATTACCTTCGGATATATTTCCGAGGATACGGTGCCCCTGGTGCCGATGACGCCGATACGCCCGTTCTCGGTCGCACGCACGGCACTCAGGGCGCCGGCGTAAATCACGCCGATCACCGGGATATCGTTCTCCTCTGCGAGGGTTTTTAACGCGTGGGAGCTCGCCGTGTTGCAGGCAATTACGATTGCCTTGACGCCCTTGGTCTTTAAGAAGCGCACAATCTGCCGCGAATAGCGGATGACCGTATCCCGCGATTTTGCGCCGTAGGGCAGGCGCGCCGTGTCTCCGAAGTACACCATGCGCTCGTCCGGAATCTGCCGCATCAGCTCTCTCACAACCGTGAGACCGCCGACGCCGGAATCAAACACGCCGATCGGCGCGCGCGCATCTGTCGCAAAATGCTCGCGGCGCTCCCGCTTCGGCACATAGAGTTTGACCGGATCCTGCTCGTCAAACACCCCGCCGTTCATTCAGGCCTCTCTCTCCAGCGCGAGCTCCATGAGCTCCTTGACCAGCGCCTTCTTATCCTTGCCGCGCGCCTCAAAGAGCATCGGATACATGCTGATCGAGGTAAAGCCCGGCATGGTGTTGATCTCGTTAAAGATGACCTTGCCCTCGGCGGTCACAAAGAAGTCGACGCGGGACAGGCCGTAGCCGTCGAGTGCCTCAAAGATACGAACCGCCGCGCGGCGAACTTCTTCCGCACTGCCTTCCGGGAGTTCCGGATCCACTACGGTCTTCGACTCCTGGCTGAAGTACTTGGCATCGTAGTCGTAGAAATCGGCCGCGGCCAAAATCTCGCCGACGCCGCTCGCCTGTACCGGCCGCGCACCGCCGCCGAGCACCGCGCACTCAATCTCGCGTCCCACAATGCACTCCTCAACCAAGATGCGGCTGTCAAAACGCGCCGCCTCGCGGAAGGCCTCCGAAAGCTCCTCTCTGCCGTGTACCTTGGTCACGCCGCAGCTGGAGCCCGCATTGCAGGGCTTTACGAAGACCGGGTAGGAGAAGAGGCTCTCGGTGCGCTCAATCACGGCGCACATATCCTTTAACATTTCCCGCGTCACCAGTAGGAAATCCGCCTGGGTAATGCCGAGCGAGTGTACGACCAGCTTCGTAATCCCCTTGTCCATACCGACCGCGGATGCCGTGACCCCGCAGCCCACAAAGGGAATCTTTGCGAGTTTGCAGAGGCCCTGAATGGTTCCGTCCTCGCCGTAGAGTCCGTGCAGAATCGGAAACACGAGGTCTATCTTCACGCGGGTAATTGCCGCCTGCTCATGAATCATGAGGCACTGTTCCGTCGCATCCGGTGAGAGCACAGCACCGATTTTCGACTCTCTCCAGCTGCCGTCCTCTATGTCTTCGATCCGATTCGCCTTGACCCAGTGCCCCTCCTTCGTGATGCCGACCAACACGAGATCATAGGCTTCGCGGTCAATGTTGTGAATGATATTGATCGCAGAGCGGCAGGAAATCTCGTGCTCCGAGGACTGCCCGCCGAATAGTACCGCAACTGTCTTCTTGCTCATCTTTTCTTTGCCTCTTTTCGCTTTTCGCTTTTCTTTTCCAGAAGTTCCATGCTCAGCTTTTTGGAGATGGTGAGCTCCTGGTTGTCAATGTGCTCGCGCATGGTGCGGCGCGCAAGCTCAATGTTCCGCGTCTTTACCGCCGTGAGTATCTGCTCGTGTTCATGGAGCAAAATCTGACGCTTGCCCGTATCCTTGATGTACTCCAGGCGATAACGATACATCTGGTCGCGCAGATTGTTCAACATCTGCACAAGTTTGTCGTTATAGGTGCCCGCATAGATCGAGTCGTGAAAGAGTTCGTCCGCCTGCGCGATTCGTATCATATCCTTTGCGTCGACCGCCTCGCGGAAGCTGACGCGCGCTGCCTCGAGCCGTTCGATATCATCCGCATCCATGCGCTCCACCGCGAGTTCCACCGCAAGGTCCTCAAGCGCGCGGCGCACTTCGAGTACGTCCCGGAGACTCTTCTCCGTGATGCCGGCCACCTCCGCGCCGCGCCGCGGTATCATGGTGACCAGACCCTCGAGCTCCAACTTGCGTATGGCCTCGCGAATCGGCGTGCGGCTCACCCCGAGCTTCTTTGCGAGCTGAATTTCCATCAGGCGCTCGCCGGGTTCCATCTCACCCTTTAATATGGCCTGCCGCAGGGTGTGAAATACGACGTCGCGAAGCGGCATATACTCATTGACGGTCATCTTAAATTCTTCCGGCATGGCGCCTCCTTCCTATACTGCGCGTTCATACGGTAGACGCGCCGACTTCTTCCGTTGAAACCGGACGGCAGAGGAAAAATGCCGCTTCCGGAAATTGCTGTTGTCCCGCCGCGATGCAGGCAAGCGCCTTGTCCCGTTCATCCGCCGCAAACAAGGCGTAGAGCGCCGCACCGCTGCCGCTCATCGCAACGCCGAGCGCTCCGCTCCCCGTTAGGAAGCGCTTGTAATCGATGAGCTCCGGTTTTAATTCCATGGCCGGGCGCTCGAGTGCGTTTTGCAGCGAAGCGCCGAGCAGGGTGAGATTCTGTCCGCGAAGCGCGTTCTTAAGCAGGGTTACATCGGGCTGCTCCCAGGGGGCCATGGCCGAGAGCGTGAGCGCTGCATAGACCTCCTTGGTCGAACTGCCGAAGGGCGGTTTCACCACGACCAGTTCACAGGGAGGCAGGGGCGGCAGAGGGGAAAGCTGTTCTCCGATTCCCTCCGCAAGCGCCGTGCCGCCCGCCACCAAGAAGGGCACATCCGCCCCGAGCGACAGCGCAAGCGCTCTCAGTTCCGCATCGGAGAGCGGCAGCGCATAGAGACTTCGAAGAGCCCGGAGCACCGCCGCCGCATCCGCCGAGCCGCCGCCGAGCCCCGCCTCCTCCGGGATTTCTTTCCGAAGTTCGATTTGAACACCGCCCTTCAGCTCACAGTGCCGAAACAGCGAAAGAGCCGCCCGCACCGCGAGATTTCGCTCATCGGTCGGGAGCGAGGGGCGGTCGCAGCGCAAGCGTATGCCCTCTTCCTCGGTTTTCGTAAGGATCAGTTCATCGGCGAGACTTACGGTCTGCATGCCCGAGCGCAGCAGGTGATAGCCGTCTTCTCGCTTTCCCAGGATTTCCAAGCCCAGGTTAATCTTTGCGAAGGCCCGCGTGCGGACACACTCTCTTCCTGTCTCCATTGCCCTTCCCCTATCTTTTCTTCTGCTTTGTGCCGAGTTTCGTCTTTTGTATACAAAACTTCAGCGCTGTATAAAAAGGCGGCACTGAGGCGCGCCGCCCGCACGGTTCCACTGCTCTTTGATTTTCTCGGCCGCGGCGAGTCCTGCCCGGTTCTCCGACGCGACACGTATCTGTGCCTCCCGAAGCCCCAGTTCCTCCGCGGCGTAGCGAAGGGCCGCAAGCGCGGCTTCCGTCGCATAGCCCTGCCTCCTCGACTCACGCAGCAGGGCATAGCCGAGTTCCGGAGGCTCCTCCGGCGAAAATCCGACCAGGCCGAGGAACTGCGCCTCGCGCGCTTCCCTCGTGCGGCGAAACAGCGCCCAAAGGCCGTAGTCGAAAAACGCATACTGCGTCTCAATGTAGCGCCTAAGAAAAGCGGCCTCTTTGAGGCCTTCCCAGTCGCCGCCGAGAAAACGGCTCTCGCGTTCCGAGAGCTCGAACTGCCTAAGGGCCGGAAGATCCTTCATCGAGAGTTCGCGGAGAAAGAGTCGCTCCGTCTCCGCAATCGGCGCGGGACGGCCGCACTTTCGGCAAGCCGCCCGAAGGAGCAGACGCTCGGTCACCGCCTCCCAGTCCGTCACATTGACATCGCCCCGCCAGGGCTCATCCGAAACACTTACGCTTACGCGCTCTCCGTCTTCGAGCGGAACCTCATACGTTTTCGTCAATACTCGATTTCCGGCAGCTTCTCCGGCTCGGGGTAGCTCTCTCCGAAGGTCTCCGCCGTAACGCTCTTGATTCTCTGATCCTTCAGCGGCTTATCCGCCGCATCGGTCTCGGTGCAAGCAATGCGATCCAAAACATCCTCGCCCTCAATCAGCTTGCCGAAGGCCGCATAGCCGCCGTCCAGATGCGGCGCTGCCTTGTGCATGATGAAGAACTGGCTGCCCGCGGAATCCGGAATCGAGGTGCGCGCCATCGAAATCACGCCTCTCTCGTGCTTTAAGTCGTTCTGCACGCCGTTCTGCTTGAACTCACCCTTAATCACATAGCCGGGACCGCCCTCGCCGTTGCCGATCGGGCAACCGCCCTGAATCATGAAGCCTTCAATGACGCGGTGAAAAATGATGCCGTCATAAAAGCCCTTCTTCACGAGATCCAGGAAATTGTTGACCGTGGTCGGTGCAATCTCCGGATAGAGCTCCACCTTCATAATGCCGCCGTCTTCCATGGTAATCGTTACGATCGGATGTTTCATTGTAAGCTTCCTCCTTGTGATTGTATCTTCATAAAAACATAGCCCTATTATAGCGGGAACTTACACACTTGTCCATTGCGGGAAACGAGACAAGAAAAAGGACAGACTTCTCATGAAGTCTGTCCTCTGCTTACCTCTGTTTTTCTTTGCTTCACGCATGCTCGCGCACAAGCTCCTTGTATGCCGCGCGCAAAGCCGCGAGCGGCAGGCCGACCACATTGCTGTACTCGCCCTCAATCTTCTCGACAAAGCAGGCAAAACGCCCTTGAATGCCGTAGGCGCCGGCCTTGTCCATGGGCTCGCCGCTGTCAACATAGGCCTGAATTTCGTCCTCCGTCATCGGTGCGACATGAACCCGGGTTTCCGCCGCAAAGACCCGCTCCTTGTTTTCTCCGGCGAGGAGCAGCGCGACACCGGTGTAGACCTCATGCGCCCTGCCCTGCAAACTGCGAAGCATCTTGGCCGCCTCGGTCCTGTCCTCCGGTTTTCCGAGTATCACACCGTCCCGCACGACCACGGTATCGGCGCCGATTACCAGCGTTCCGGCCGCCTCCGTCGCGGCGACTAAGCCCGCCTTTCGCCGCGCAAGTTCCTGCACAAAGCGCGCGGGGTCCCGCTCCGAAGAATGCTCATCCGCTTCGCTCGGCTGCACGCCCGGGCAGAGCCCGAGCTGGCGGAGCAGTTCCAGGCGGCGCGGCGAAGCCGAAGCCAGCACGATTTCTCTGTCTTCGAGTCGCATCAGCGGAGTACCTGGTCGCCGTCCTTTGCGACCACATGGGTCTTCACACCGAGCTGACGCATCCAGCCTCTCACCTCAAGCGTGCGCCAGTTGCCGCTGTTTAAGCCGCCGCCGTTATTGTTCTCCCAGAGCCAAATCGGCGTGGGCCAGAGGCAGATGGTCGGCTTGACCACCTCGTAGACATTGCGCCCCACGCCCTGCTGACCGTGGTGTGCCATCTGCACGATGTCCGCCTGCAAAGCGCCCGGGTTGTTTGCATATTCCGCGACCAGCTGGTTGCCCGCCTGCACACCCATATCGCCGAGGAAGAGCACTCTGCGGCTGCTGACATCCAGACGATACGCAACCGAAGAATTGTTGATCGAGTTCACGCTCGAGAGATAGGGATCGTTCATGACATTGACGGTCACATCGTCGATTGCGATGTTATCGCCCTTGTGAACGGTGTGTCTCGCGCTCTCCGGCAGGGTCTCGATTGCGCTGCGGCACTGTGCGACCATGTCCGCGCGGTATGCCTCGTTCGTGTTGTACCACTCCTGCGGCTGGAAATTATAGTAAATCGCATCAATCGTGATGCCGCTGTTCGTATCCTGTAAAATCTTGGTCAGCGCGCCCACGTGGTCCGAGTGCGGGTGCGTGATAAACCACGCGCTCACGCGGCCGCCCTTTGCGCGAAGCACTTCCTTCAAATGCTCGGTGTCATGCTCGGTGCCGCCGTCAAAGACTATGACCTTGCCGCTCTTGGTGGTCACGACAAAGCTCATCATCTGACTTGCCGAGCGCGGTGCGACCAGCATGAGCTCATCGCCGCCGAAAAGCGTGCTCGTGACAACCTTGACCTCCCCGGTATTCACACCGGAGCCGTGGGATGCAGCCGCCTGGGTCACAGTCGCAGTCGTGCTCTCCGAAACCCCGACCGCGCTCTGATCGACCACGGTTCCGCCGTCGGCAGCGGTCTCCGTCTGTACCGCCGTTGTTGCCGCGGAAGCACCGCGCTGCACCACATCCGCGCGCACCGTTCCCGCCGCAAACGTCAATAGAGCCAGAGTCAAAGCCGCCGTGCGGCGAAGTAATTTTCTCATGTTGTCCTAGCCTCCTGAATTTAGTCTGCGTCCGGCGTAAACAGGCCGGTGCGGTCACCCGTGTACTTGCCGCCCGGGACCTTTGCCTGTCCGTCCGTCAGCGTGACAATGTTTGTGCCGTCGTACTGCGAGAACGGCACCACTGCTTCATTCGATCCCGCCGGAATCGTCATGCTGACCAGATAGAGTTCCGGCGCGAGGATATCTTCCTCGCGGAACACCTGAATGTTGACCGCATACTTCTGATAAAGACCGCCGTAGCTCTCCTCCGTGCTGCGCGCAATCGAGAAGTCCTGATCCGCGCAGGCATCGTTGAAAGCGCGAATCAGCTCATTGGCATAGCGGACACCGTCCTCCTCGGTCGCCTCGTTCTTAAGCGGCCAAATCAGCGTGACGGTCTTGCTGTCCTCGTCCACAACCGTATCGATGTACGCGGAGAGCGGGTACGCGTCCGCGTCCTGAATCAGCTCCTCACAGGAACTCTGCGCCTCATCGAAGTCGAGCTTAATGTCATCGTGAATCACCGCATCCGGTGCGGATTCCCGCTGTGCCGCCGCCGCGGAAGCCTGCGCGGACTCCGTGAGTGCGCCCCGCTTCTGTCCGCAGGCAGAGAGCAGTGCCGCCGCGCCGAGCAGCGCCGCAGCCGTGGTTCTTAACAAAACGCTTTTTGTTTTTCTCATGATTTGTTCACCTCTGTTTACTCAATCCGCATTATATAGAACGCCAAGCTATTTTAACAGCATTTTCCCTACTTTGTCAGAAAAGCTTAAAGTTTCACCCTTGCCAAAGCCGATACGACGTGGTAAATTGTTCAATATCGGAGGTGAAAACAAAAAAATGAACAAAAAGCTCTCACAGCGCATCGACTGGATGATTACGCTACTGCCCTTTCTGCTGATTCTGGCACTCTGCCTGACCTTTTTCACCGCGCCGGAGGCCTCCGGCGCCGCACTGAACGCCTTAAGAAGCTTTCTCGGCGAGGAATTCGGCTGGTACTACCTGCTCCTGGGTCTCGGTATCTTTTTGCTGACGCTCTACCTCGCTTTTTCGCGCTTCGGCGACATTCGCCTCGGCGGCGAGCGCCCGCAGTACTCCTTCTTCCAATGGGGAAGTATGATGTTTACGGCGGGTCTCGCGGCGGATATCCTGTTTTACTCGCTCTGCGAGTGGATGATTTACGCCGAGGACCCGCATGTGCAGTCGCTCGGCGAAACCCAGGACTGGGCGGGCAGCTTCCCGCTCTTCCACTGGGGACCCGTCCCCTGGGGCTTTTATCTGGCGCTCTCGGTTGCCTTTGCCTTCATGATTCACGTCCGGAAGCGCAACAAGCAGAAGTATTCGGAAGCCTGCCGCGCGCTCTTAAAGCAGCACACCGACGGCATTCCCGGACGTCTCATTGACCTGATTGCGGTCTTTGCGCTGATTGCCGGCACGGCGACCACCTTTGCGGTCTCCGCCCCCCTGCTCTCCGGCGCGGTCTCCGTGATTTTCTCGGTCAATGACAGCACGGCGCTGACCATTTCGATTCTGCTCTTTATCTGCCTGGTCTACACGGTCTGCGCCTACTTCGGCATCCACGGCATCTCGATCATGGCAGCCTCCTGCACCTGGCTTTTCTTTGCGCTCCTTCTTTATGTGCTCTTCCTCGGCGGCATGCCGCGCTACATTCTGGAGACCGGTCTCTCCTCGATCGGCAATGTCGCGCAGAACTTTATCTCGCTCTGCACCTACACGGATCCGCTTCGGAAGACCGGTTTTGCCCAGAACACGACCATCTTCTACTGGGCTTACTGGATGGTCTGGTGTGTCGCAACCCCCTTCTTCATCGGCAGCATCAGCCGCGGCAGAACCATACGCGAACTGATTCTGGGCGGCTATGCGGCGGGCCTCCTCGGCACCTGGATTTCCTTCATTGTGCTCGGGAACTACGGTCTCGGCTTGCAGCTGCTCGGCAAGGTAGACTTGCTCGGCATGTATGAGCAGAGCGGCAATCTCTATGAGACCATACTCACGATACTCCGCACCCTGCCGGGCTATCGCTTCGTGCTGATACTCCTGGTGCTCGCGATGATTGCCTTTTACGCAACCTCCTTTGACTCGATTGCCGTGGTCGCGAGCGCCTATTCCTACCGCGAGATGTCGAGCGATGAGGAGCCCGACCGGAGACTCAAGCTCTTCTGGTCCGTCCTCTTGATTCTCCTGCCGATTGCCCTCCTCTTCTCGGAGAGCTCCATGGCAAATCTGCAAACCGTCTCAATCATTGCTGCATTTCCGATCGGCTTTATTATGATACTGATCCTCGCCTCCTTCTTCCGGGATGCCTCGGACTACCTAAAGGAGCAGGAAAAAGAAAGAAACGCGAAAGGGCGTTAAGCCGCAGCGAGACGCCCGACAAAAAACCACCCCTGACAGATCTGCACTGCCGGGGTGGTTTTTTTGTCATTTTTTGAACTACCTACGGACGCGGAGACATCAATCTTCTTCCGACGCGGATGCTGCGGGCAATAGGTCTACTATTACCAGTTCCGGCCGATTGAAAATCCGCGGGACTCTCGTCGATTCTCTCGCGAGACCGCGACTCACAATCATTTGACCGTCCGCGAACCTATATTGCCCGCCGGCATATTTGGGAAACCAACCCTCATCCGGCGCAAACACACCGTTCAAAAGATAGGGTATCCTCCACTGTCCGCCGTGTGCATGTCCCGAGAGCACCAAATCAAACTTGTATTTTCGATAAAGCTTGATATACGAGGGGCGATGCGCCAACAAAACGGAAAATAAATGACTGTCCCTCTCTGTTTGGATTTCGTTTAATTGCGTGTAGAGCACCTCTCCGGCATCGCTGTAGTACGCGGCATCCGGATCGTCGATACCGCTGAGACTGATGCGCTGTCCCTTGATTTCAATCGTCTTTGTTTTTCCGTCCAAAATCTCAACCCCGTATTTTCGCAGGGTGTTCAGCATCTCGTCGACGCGAAGGCTCCAATACTCATGGTTGCCGGTCACATAATAGCAGGGGTATTTGTCGGCAATTGCCGCCAAAAAAATCTCGGTGTTTCGGTCCGGCAGTCCGTCGTCGAAGATATCGCCGCCGAGGAGCAAGAGATCCGGCTTCTGCTTCTCGATGGCATCCACCAGCGTTCTTTGCCCCTTCCCGTAGCTGCAGGAATGCAAATCCGTAACCAAGGCAATGCGGACAGGCGCGCCGATTTTTTCGCTTTGAACGATATATCGCACGGTCTTCAAACGTACATCAAACGCGAGGAGCAGAAAGAGCAAAACGAATACGGCCGCCGCGAACTTCGTCCGGCGTTTCCGCGCTCTACTCCCGCGCCCTTGCCGAGACGCCGTCTCAGCCGGACCCTTTGCCTTTGCGGACTTGTCTGACATAGTATCCCTCCCTTTCCGATTGATCCCTCATTCTCTCCGCGGTTCCGCCCCTCGTCTTACATGACGAGGCCTGAGCCGCGTCCCATGTACCGGAGAAATCGCAAGGCCCGCAATAAAGGCGCCGCAGTCTTCTGCGACGCCTTTATAATCTCACTGTTTTACGTACTCTCTCCTTACGCCAGTACCGCCTCGTACTTCTCAGAGACCTTCTTCCAGTCGAGTACCTCGAAGAATGCCTTCACGTAATCCGGGCGCAGGTTCTTATACTTTAAGTAATATGCGTGCTCCCAGACATCGATGCCGAGTATCGGAACAAAACCCTTGCCCTCCATGAGGGGGTTATCCTGGTTTCCGCTCGCGGAGACCTCAAGTTCTCCGTCCTTGTTTGCAGAGAGCCATGCCCAGCCGGAGCCGAACTGACCGACCGCCAGTGCCGTGAGCTTTTCCTTCAGTGCCTCAACGGAACCGAAATGCTTCTCGATGGCAGCCGCGAGCTTGCCTTCCGGCGCGCTGTTCTTGTTCGGGCTCATAATCTCGAAATAGAGGTTGTGGTTATAGTAGCCGCCGCCGTTGTTCCGAAGTGCCTTGCGGCTCGCCTCGTCCTTCACCTCGTCGAGGGAAGAGAGAATCTGCTCCGCGGAGCTCCCCTGAAGGCCGGCAGCCTCAACCGCCGCATTGAAGTTCTTGGTATAGGTCGCGTGATGCTTGGAGTAGTGGGTCTCCATGGTCAGTGCGTCGATGTGCGGCTCCAGTGCCGCGAAGCTGTAGCCGAGTTTCACCTGCTCAAACATAGTGGGCTCCTTTCGTTGTATCCTCTTGTTAGGAATCATTCTTTTTATTACCACTATAACATATCTCGGCCGACTTGCAAGCGAATTCCCACTAATTTACTGGGAATTTATCGTTTGTTCGCTTTCCGCCTCGCGTTTCCGCCCGCGCTCCGCCGCGACAATGTAGATGGGCCGCCCCTTGACTTCCTCAAAGAGAACGCCGATGTACTGTCCCATGATGCCGAGGATCAAAAAGAGCACGGCGAACATGAAGCAGATCACCACGATGATGGTCGTATAGCCCGCCGGCGCGCCGATGCGCACCTTCATCACAATCGAGTAGATTAAGAGAATGAGCCCCAGCAGGCCGGAAGCAATCCCGGCATAGATGCCGAGCCGCAGCGGCAGGTCCGAAAAGCTCATGATGGTATTCATCGAAAAGCGAAAAAGTTTGGCGAGCGAGTACTTGGACTGTCCCGCCGCGCGCTCTGCCGCCTCATACTGCAGCGCCGTGCTCCGGAAACCGAGGCTCTGCACATAGCCGCGGAGAAAACGCACCCTCTCGCGGTAATCGCTCCGCAACACCTCTGCCGCACGCGCCGAAACCGCAAAGAAATCCGAGGCGTTTTTCTCAAAGCGCGTGCCGCTCAGCGCATTCATCACGCCGTAGAAAGCGGAGGAAGTAATGTTTTTGATGATGCCCGCCGAGCGGTTTGCGGTTCTCACCATGCTGATCACGTCAAAGCCCTCGTCGAGCTTTGCAAGGATAGCCGGGATACACTTCGGCGGGGGCTGTAAATCCGCGTCCATGCAGATGACCGCCCCCTCCGCATAGTCGATGCCCGCAATCATCGCGGCCTCATGACCGAAGTTTCGCGAAAAGTGGAGCACACGGACGTGAGGGTCTTCCGCCGCAAGGCAATCCAAAATCTCAGCGCTTCGATCCCTGCTTCCGTCGTTTACAAAGAGGAGGGTGTAGTCCCTGCCGCTCTCCCGTAGCACCTCCGTGAGGCGCTCGTGGCAGAGCGGCAGCGCCGCCTCCTCATTGTAGACCGAAACCACGACGGTCAGCATTTCCGTTCTCTCAACCATAAATCTCTATCCCCGTGCTCTCGTGGGAAGGACGCCGCTCTTCCTTCGGCGGAAGCTCCATGTAATCCCCGTAGATTTTTGTGAGTACCTCATCGTAGTGCTTCGGAATGCAGAGCGTGCAATCCTCAAAGCGAATCTGAATCCGCTCCTGCGCGACGGCATCCGGTAGGCGGATGTCGATGTAGCCGGGATCGTAATTCGAGTAGTACCACTCCGCCGTCTGCTTCTTGTTGGCCCGCCGCGCGACTTTTTCCTGAAGCGCAAAGAGCTTCCGCATGGGCAGGAGTTTTCCCGCACTGCTGCCGAGGAACACCGCCCCCTTCTGCCCGATCCCGTACTTCCGATAATTGAGCTTGCGCCGGTGTCCCATGGCGAGGGCGTAAATCGCCTTTTGCTCCACCAGGGTGTGCGCGCCGGCCTTACCGTCCGGCAGGCGGTCCAGGATGAAGATGTCCACCCAGAGGTGATTTAGCTTCTCCTCGTAGAAAGCCGTCTCTTCGTCCGGTTTTCTGCGCCGCGAATACTCGTAAATGATGCGCGGCGTAAAGTCATAAAAACGTCTGCCGCCCTGAAAGCTGTCCGGAAAGAGGAGCTTCATCCCCTCGGGCAGTTCGCGCGGCGCCACCTTTCGGAACGCCTCCCAGTGGTTTCTCGTCATCACGATATCCGCGTCGTCGTCCCAGGGGATGAAGCCGCCGTGGCGAATCGCACCGAGCAGCGTCCCGGAATCCAGAGCATAGGAGATTCTGTACTTTTCGCAGATTCGGTGAATCTCTTTCAAAATCTTCAAATTCGCTTCCTGCACTGCCTGCAGGCCGTAGACATTGTTCATGGGACGACACTACTCCTTCTTCTCATAAAACACATTCAACTGTTTGCTCTCCAAGAGCCTGAGCGCCTTGCGTATGCGCGCGGCGTCGTGATACGAGAGCGTTTTGACCAGGGTCTCATCGCTCTCGGCGGCGTAATTTCGCGCGACCTCTCGCATCGCGACGAAATTTTCCTTTCGATAGGGTGCCATGTGGATTTCATGGGCCGTGGTCAGCACATTGCCGAGGCAAAAGAGCAGCAGCGCTCCGTACGCAAGCCGTCTTGCACGCTTTGTTCCGCTCTCCCGTGCCGAGAGGAAAAAAATCAGCAAAAGCCCCAGCATGCCGACCTGGTACTGGAGGGCATAGCGCGAACTCATGCCGTAATTATCCCGGAGGAAAATCCAGCGCGAGGCCGTGACCATCATATGATTCAGGAAGCCCGAGCCGATTAAGCAGAGCGGAAACATGCTGCGCTCCTTCTCTATGAGCTTTGCCGCGCGCCAAAACGCGAGCGCGTAGAGCGCGAGGACCGAAAGCCCGAGCAGGGTAAACACAAAGTCGGGAAGGCTTCCCGCACTCTCCTGTCCGATGACCGTCGAGGCAAAAGAGCGAACAAAGAAGCGCGGCAGGAGGAGCGGCCTACTCCGCACAACCGCAAAAATCGACTCGCTCGTCGCGCCGTGTCTCTCTTCGACCGAGAGGCTGCGGCTTATGAAATAGAGCCCGAAGGGCAGAAGCACCGCAATCACCCGAAGCGCACTCTGCCGAAAGCCCCGCCGAAAGCGGAACACGATCACCGCCTCCGCGAGCACGGCGGTCAGCGCGTAAATTGCGCAGTAGGGGCCGGCAAAAAAGAGGATTGTGAGCGAGGGCAGCCAGAGCAGACGCCGTGCCGCCTTCCTGTCCCCGGTCTTTTGCAGCAGGGCGTCGAGACTCAGGTAGTGGCAGAAAAAGAGCGCAAAGGCCGCGAAGTGTACCCAACCCGATCCGTTTGTCAGCATCTCCCACTTATTCAGGGAAAAGACGAGCAGAATGAGGAGCGCGCTCACCCCGACCGGCAGCCGCTTTTTCTCGCAGTAGCGCCCCAGGAGATAGGCATTAAAGGAGAGAATAGGCGTTCAGTGCGAGGAAAAAGGCGCCGAGCATCATATCGAACATGGTGCTGTAGTGAAAGAAGCGCACATTCACAATGCGTTCCAAGTAGTTGACCGGAATCCGGGTCAGAACATCGCCGTGCAAATAAGGCGATAAACTGTATACATTTTCCAGATAGCTGTTCACAAGGCGTATGTAGTCCGTGTAGACCACATCGGCGGTCGCACTCCTAAGATAGGCCGTCAAAAAGAGGAAGCCGAAAAGCGGCAAAAGCCGCACCGTCATTTTTCTACCCATCGCTCAGTCCTCGGTTTCCGTCTCAAAGTGCACAAGCATGGCAAGAGGCGCGCTCCCCCGTTTTTCCGCCGCATTCGCAACGATAAAATTCGTCGAGAAGCTCAGGCGGTTCAGGCTCCAAGGTGTCGCTTCGATAACGAACTCCGCCTCGTTCTCCGTGAGCGGAAAGCTCTGTTCTCCCGCCTCCGTGCGGACCGTGATTACTTCATCTCCCCGAAGTGTACCGGGGTAGGTCACATGAACGCGAATTTTATCGCGGTCCTGCGTCAGAATGCGGAGCGCTGCGCGCTGATCCATCCACTCATCCCGGTAGTAGCCGTACTCGACCGCGCATTTCATATCGCGGACCGCCTTGGTCACATCCCGGAAAGCATCGTGCGCGGGATCTTCCGCGAGCACCAGCATATGCGGGTGGATGAGTCCGATCGAATAGATCGAGTCCACACGGCGCACCGTGGTGCCCTGTCCGTTCCGAGCGGGATCGAAAGTCTTGAAAAAGGTGCGCTCCGTAAAGCCGTTCATCTCATAGCTCTTTCCGACGATGATGATTTCTTTCCCGAGCACCTCTCTCCCGTAAGTGCCGTAGGTCACATCCGCGAGAGAATTATAGCGCGCCTGATCCGGAAAGAGATAAATTTTCGGGATAAACTGCCGGTAATACTGCTGCATCACAAGACTCAAAAAGGCGACCAGACCGAGCAGCGTAAGCGGCGCCGCATTGTCGAAGCGGTAGCGGTGTTTTGCTTCGGGATCTTGATTTCTCGCGTGACAGGAGGCCTGTCGTATTCCGTAGAGATAGGCGACCGTGAGGAGCTGAAAGGCGTAGAGCACATAAACCCAGCGGAGTTCCACGCGTATCGTGACCGCCGAAGCCGCCGCACAGCCGATCCAGAAGCCCGCAAAAAAGATGAGGTCCCGGATAAGCTTCATGCCCTCGGCCCCCCGCTTTCGGTAGCGCCGCGACAAAAAGAGCTGATAAAAGCTGATCAGGAGATAGCTGAGCATCGCGAGGTTCCAGAAGAGCACCATCACCTTGACGCGGAAGGAGGTGTCCTCCCATGGCCGCCCGCAGAGATGCTCCGGCCCCGCATTGATGCCGAGGGTGTAGAGTCCCTCAATGCCGAAATTTGTAATCGCACTCTGAAGCGTAAAGGTGTCCTTCAGGCTGGTGCCGCCGGTTCCCTCCGGCGATACCGTACCGATCATCAAAAGGCGTATGCCCTGCACCAGGAGAAAAACCCCCGCTGCCAACAGGTAGCGCTGCCACTTTTTATCCCTGCGGACCAGCAGGCAATAGAAAAACATGGGCAGGAGCACCATGTAGCGCTCGTGGGTAAAGCAGTTCAGAAAATAGGCGAGCAGCGCAAGGAGAAAATCCCTTCTCTCGCTTTTGCCGCTGAGATAGCGGTACAGGAAGTAAGCCTGTAACAGCGCAAAGAAAACACCGAGGGTTTCCATGAGTCCGAGCAGCTGCCCGATCTGGTAATAGGCAAAGTGAGAACCGAGAAAGAGGGCGCCGACCAAAAAAGCGACCGTACGGCTTCCGGAGAGGCGCTTCGCAAAATAATAGAGAAAACTCGCAAGCCCTGCGTTCAGTAAGATATTAATCGGAACGATCCACTCCAAATGTCCGCCGATAAGCCCCAGTTCCAGCCAGGAGAGGGTCCAGTAGACAAAACGGCAGCGCGTCGAATCGAGCGGAAACGCATACTGCAAAAAGCTCTGCTCCCCCCAACAGGACCAGGTGTAGAGATCGTCCTTATAGAGGCCGCTGATGCGGAACTGCCTGTTTACAAAGAAGGCCCAGGCAATCAGCGCCGCAATCAGCAAGAGATCGCTGCGCAGGTCACGTTTGGTCTGCTTTTCTCCCATAGCTTCCCTCCTTCTTACGCCGCGCTCAGTTTGCGCGGTGGTAGCGGTAGAGCGCATTGCCCTCCTGTTGAATGATCACTTCTATGCTTTCCTCTTCCCTGAGGTAGCGGATGATATCCGCCGCGCGCTCGTGTGTCGCAAGGAACTCATCGTCCGTGTAGAGGCAGTTGATGCCCATGCGGTCCAAAAACTCCTTAAAGGCGTCCAAGCTGCGGACCAGATACACATTGCCGCCGCTGCCCTCGAGATCCGTGTAACTCTGCACGTCACAGGGCAGGAAGTAACACTCCGGCTCCCCGGCGAACGAGAGCACACGCATGCGCGGTGCGTTCTTCACATAGCGGTAGATGGGCTCCGCCCCGTCGAGTATCACAACATCGCGGACTATGCGCCCGTG
>ERZ773045.35-NODE-35-length-71116-cov-8.496264_pt1 | contig 71116 bp, 70 predicted proteins | sample MGYA00580635_ERZ773045 | MGnify/ENA primary metagenome ERZ773045 (study PRJEB29015, sample SAMEA2738115) | human oral metagenome | biome: human oral; feature: human-associated habitat; material: saliva | place: China | collected 2261 ...
CATACGCTTCTTCTTCCGAGAGTTGTGCAATCTCGTAGGAAGAAAGCGTGCGAGCTTTGCTTGAGAGAAGGAAGTGTTGAGCCATTGTAGAATCTGAAGCCTTAAAATTATAATTTGTTAGAATATACCTAAAGATGTATAATTGTCCTATTTATGTATATAAATATACACAAATAAATACAAAAAGTCAATATAGGGATACACGAATGAATACAAGCGAAAGACTAAAACAAGTGATGGAAGTGAAAGGTTTTAATCTAAAAACCTTTTCTGAGCAAGCTGATATACCTTATCGAACTCTGCAAAATTACATTTTAACTAATCGTGAACCTAATGCAGAATCCTTAGCTAAACTACATTCACAATTAGGTATTAATTTGAATTGGTTAATGAGTGGTAAGGGTGAGATGTTTGGTAATGAAATCGGACCCTTTAATCTTAGTCAAAAAGAACAAGATCTTATTAATCATTATCAAAATATGCCAAAAAATACTCAGATTGCTTTTGATAACTTGTTTAAAACACTCTCAGAAAATTCATAAAATAGCGATTTTTAGACGGGAAAATTTTATTTTTGCGATCTAGATCGAAAAATTGAAACGGATTTCTCGACAGAAAGTGCCTGACTGTTAAATTAAGCCACAGTTATTAACCTATCAAATTAACTGGAGCTTATATGAATAGTACAAACAATGAATCAACGTTATCGCTTAAGCAACAATTTAAGTTATGGCTCGAACAAGAACAAAAAGATGATGAAATGATCGCTTTTGCAACTATTCCTCATATTTTAAGACGGTTTGATCGCCGACTAGCCATCATCAAAGGAAATCAGCTTGAAAAGCGTTATCTACAGGAGTGGAGAGAAGCATTTCGTATAGATAGAAAAATTGATAAAGGACTTTTTAAGGTTAAATTTTCTTTATGACAAAGAAAATTATGTAGAGAAATCCTACTTTTTTGTGTAGAATCATGTGTAATTTTAATTAATCTGTGGAGAGGGCTTATGAATAGTGTGACATATTACAAATTAAACAAACAGCCTTTGTTGTTTGTTTTAGCTGAATTTCGTTTCCCTGTCATAATGAAAATGGAAGGGTTTATACCTGAGCTTCAAGACAGATTCCGAGCTAAATTACCATATTTTGAAGAAGAGTTATCTCAAGAAGTAAAACTGCAACCTCAAGGTATTGAGGTTAGTTCATCTAAGCAATGGAGTTTTATTGATAAGGAACGTAAGCATTCTATTGTGATAAATCAATCTAGAATTATTTGCATTAGTAGTGATTATGATCGTTTTGAGGGGTTTAGTTCGTTCTGCTTAGATTCAATAAAAACTCTAAAGGAAGTTGCCAATCCAGCATTTGTTGAACGGGTAGGTTTAAGATATGGTGATTTAATAACACCTATTGAGGATTTTCCTATTTCAGATTTAGTTCAAAGTAATTTATGTAATATAAGTTATCTTAGTAAGATTGGAGAGTTATCTCATAAGTTAAATGAAATATCTTTAAAAACATCAGAAGGAAACATGATGATTCGTAGTTTATATGGAAAGCATAATTTATCTGTTTTACCTGATGTTAGTAATCTTCCAATAAAAATTAATTTTACTGAAACAAGTAGCGAGCGCCTTATTTTAGATTCAGATCATGTATGGGAATCTAATGATGGAAAAGAGCTTGCATTTGAAGAAAAAGTCATTTTATCAAAATTAGAAAAGATGCACCGATTGTCTGTTGAGGTTTTTTGGAGCTGTACAACTGAAAAAGGGAGAATGTTATGGAAATAGGACTTATTAGACTTGGGCTATCAGGTGCTAAAATTATAACTAAATCAGCTTTTATTGTTTCAATGTTCCTTGCAACAGGAAGCGGTGGTAATTCTTATGTATCATCAACAAATATTTTTGTCAGTAATAGCAATAATGTTAGATATTTAGTGGATGCAGTAAAACAGGGAGTTTCCAAAAAAAATCAAATATCTAAACAAATTGATGTAGTGAAAAAAGCTTTTTCTTTAAATGATGATGAAGTTTCTAAGATTTTAGGAATTTCAAGAAAAACACTTTATACATGGAAAAAGAATGATTCTATCTCCAGAGATAAGTCTAGAAGAAAGTTTTTTGATTTATATATGTTGGCAAAAAACTGGCTGGAATTAAGTTATCCTACTGATAGAAATAATATTTTTTCAAAAGAGTTTAACAATGAAACTGTATTTTCATTGTTGAATACTTTCGGTAAAGATTTAAATAATTCTAACAAAGATAAAATCTTATTTGTAGGACGATACTTACTAAGGAATTTAGATAGCACTGAATTGCTAATTTAGGAGGCTTATGCGTTCTTGGTTGGAAGAAAATGGATGGATGCAAGGTAATTTTATTTCCCCAGATGATGTAGTTCTTTTGCAAAGTAAAATTCATAATTTTAAGCAAGATGATGATGTATATTTCATTGTTGCATCTCAATCTTGTGATATTTGTGCATCCAGTGAAACTGAGCCATATATTGAGTTCTCTATAGCCAGAAGATTGGAAAATACAGATGGCAACTTTATGTTTAATAAGAACCCAAGACGATTACATTTAACGGCTACTCGTTGTGGTGATAAAATTTCCAAACTTTCTTTGGAGTTATTAATTCATGAAAAATTTTCAATACTAAAGTCCGATATTGAAAAAATTAAAAAGATTAAACCTTGTGAGAACATAGAGTTAACTCAAGAAACAATTCAACAGTATGCAAATTGGTTAGCATCTAGGTATAATCGCCCAGCGTTGCCGACAAAATTTGAACAACTATTTAATCAACAATGGAAAAAATCAAAGAGAGAAAAAGCATCTGAGAAATACAGTGAGCATATTTTGGGTATATATGTAGATATATACCCAGATAGAGATATTACAGAAAATGAAGTTTATCTGGTGCAATTATTATTCTTAATTTCACCTGAAATTGAAAATGATGATAATGTAATGTCAGAGATAAAAAAATTAGCCAATGAATACGTTAATAATTTAAAAGAGGCTGGCATGACGATAGTTGACATGATTATAGCGACCAAGAAAAAAATTTCTTTAGCTACATTTTCTAAATATAAACGTTTTAATTTAGACAGTTTATCTTATAAACATAAAAATGATATTGCTCCAAATATTGATTGATTTGCGATGTATATAATTTAAAGGATGGTTATTTAACCATCCTTTAATTATTATGAGCAAAGTATTTATATTTTATTTAAATTATTTTCTTTATTTGTTCGGCAATTCGTCTAATAACTGGAACTACAACACTATTTCCTGCTTGCTTATATAGATTCGCATTACTAATATTTGGTAAAACGAAATCTTTAGGATAGCCTTGAAAATTAAAGCATTCTCTTGGAGTTAATTTTCTAATTGTATCTCTTTTACCTTGAACATTCAGTAATGGAACATTATGCCCACCAGTTCCCATATTTGCTGTTAATGTAGGGCATAAGTTACTTTTATTCGCTCTTACATACTGTCTGCGCCATTGATAAAGAGTTTTAGCATCCTTAATTTCTTCAACTAACTTATCAAAGAAAGGTGTTTTTTCTGTATAAAAATACTTTTTATCAATTGTGTTTTCATCTTCTAACATATCTTGTAACGTTGCAGTGAGTTCGATTTTTTCAGGAAACTGAAACTTTTTCATAGCTTGTTCATCTTGGAAGCATACAACATAAATACGTTCTCTATTTTGAGGTATATTTCCATATTCAGAAGCGTTTAGGACTTGATGCTTTATATGGTAGCCGTTATCCATTAATGACTTCTTGATGATTTCAAATGTTCTACCATGATCGTGACTAACTAAGTTTTTTACGTTTTCCAAGAAAATAACTTTTGGTTTCTTTTCAATAAAAATTCTTTCCAACTCAAAATAAAGATCTCCACGACCTTTATCTTCAAACCCTTTCCTATAACCTGCAACCGAAAAAGCCTGACAAGGAAATCCTGCTAACATAATATCAAAATCAGGAATGTCTTTAGCTTGAACATCAGTAATACTACGATGATCTATAAAGGTTTTGTGATTAGCCTTAAATGTTTCAACAGCAAATTTATCTAATTCATTTGCATATACAATTTCAAACCCAGCCTGCTCAAAAGCAATATCAATACCGCCTACACCTGCAAAAAATGAAGCACATCTCATTTTCATAAAAAATCTCAATAACTATAATATGGTGGCATATTATACAGATTTAAGCGCAAAATGCAGCACATAATTTAATCACTCATACAATACAAATGCACCGCTTTGAATATAGTAATTATCAGCATCCATGATTGTACTTTGATTAAGTGTATCACCTTGATAAATCTTATATTTACCACTATTTATTATTTCAGCAAGTTCTTTATTTTCTATCATTCCAACAACTTGTAACTTAACTTCTAGTGATTTTGCCATTACTTCGAGAGAATCTTCTGTAAGACTTTGAGGGTTAATTTGAAGATTCGTTTTAACTCTACAAAGCACAATATAATCATAAAATCCTCTACAATCCTTATCCTTATTGGGGATGTAAATAGCTTCATGTTTTGTTTCTGTTTTTATTACCTGCCAATCTTTCACTTCTAGTAATAATAAGTTACCGAAATCTTTTGTTGTTTTCACGGCAACTTTAAGTTTGTTGTTGTTTTTCTTTGTAAGTATAAAATCTGAAGAATCCCATTTACCTAAATCAAAACAATCAAAGTCAATTTCTGATATTTCTGATTTCCCCCTATTTTTACACCAACGATAAAATGCCACTTCTCCCATTTTTCCAATGAATATATCTTTAAATATCTCTTTTTTACTTCTTTTTTTTATTCCACCTGTTCTATGATCTCTATGTTCACCATGCGCTCCATAAGTCATATTCCAACAAAACTTTAAACATTTTCTTATATCATCTTCGGTTGCTTGTACGTTCTCTTCAAATGGTTTTTTTTGATTAATCATGTGCGAACATAACATTCGTTTAAATTTAGTATTCATCTTCATAATCCTCACGAATAAGCTCAGGTCTTAAAACAGGAATTTTTTTAATTTTGTTATCCCTTTTTAGTTTAAAAATCTCTTCTTTATGTTCAAATTTCCATTTTTCATAATCTAAATAACTACAAACATCTACTCTGAAGTTGTTGTTATCGATCTTAGTTATCTTTATTGAATCAATTTCTTTTTCATCAAGAATATCTCTGGTGAGCATTTCGTATTCTTTAAGCCCAAATATACTAAATAACAACCATTTACCTAAAATTGATTGAGGGTTAGTTTGCAAAGATTTTCCATTATCTTGAGTTATTTTAGCGGTAATCATCGAGCCATTAGGAAGGTGTAAATTGAAATGTGAGTTACTCCTTGATTCTCTATCCAGTGCATCAAAACCGAAGAAATTAGGAAATAACTGATGAATATATTTCGGGATATGCGCATAAGCTTCGTATGCTGGTCTAGGATTATTGCTACCTTTAGTTTTTGGACTTGCTAAAGATGCATTAAATGCGGATTTTTCATTAACATCATAAGTATCATCATTGTACAATGGTAACATTATCGAATTATCACTTTTGTCAAACGATGGGGTAATCGGTAAATTTTGAGGAATTTTTAAATCTAAAGATGTATCAAATGTGGATTTTTCATCAACTAAATAAGTATTGTCATCGTGCAATGGTGGCATTACAGAGCAATCTTTTTCATTAGAGGATGGTTCAGAGTTAAATATATTTTCTAATATATAAAATGGATCATCGTGTATATCAATTTTTACAGATAGAATTCTCTCATTTTCAGAAGCATCAAACCTTTTAAATAAGGTGCTTTTACTCATATTAAAAATGTAATCATTTTTTCCATCATTAAAAGATATAGATGTATCGCTTTTCTTTATATTTTTAATTTTATTTATATCAATTTTTTCATAATTAGATTCTATAATATAAAAACAGTTATCATCTCTAGTTATAAAGTGATATATATCCAAATCTGTTTCATAAAGTCTTTTATCATCATCAATTCTATTATTTCTAAGTTCTGCTATTCTATGAACTAAATCAACATCTTCCCCTGCTTCAAATAATTTTCTGAGTTCTCCACTCTTTTTATTAAATTCCGCTACTTTTTGATTTGAGAAATCTGAATTATGAATCCAAGTTTTTAACCCTACTCCAATAGCCTTATCACCAATCCTAACTATAGCATCAAAAGCACTATCTTTTCTGGTGATACCTTGAACTTTAAAGCTATCTATAAATGAGATTTCGTGGTTTCGATAATGAAGATATGGTTTTCTACCATTTTTACCATCTAACTCTTTAAATAATCCACTCAAAACCCCAAGGGCTGTTAGCCTTTTAATATATTTTTCTTGTTTTTCTTTATTTAATTGGTTCCATAAAATATTAGCCATACAAAACCCTCATAATTCCTTAGTAAATTTATTGTTTTAGTCATCATCATTATACTTTTATTGATTATAAATAAATCACTTGACAATAACAATTCGTTACTATTTTTTGAGTGAATATTGAGCAATCAAACATTATTTATACTTAATTTACCTCAGCTTTTCTTGAAAAATGATCAAAAATTGATCTAAAATACCGCCCACTTTAGGCAAATCTTCTCGTTTGCTTTTTTCATATTTAATTCGTTCAACCAATTTAGTAAGAAAAACATGACTTATTGACTAAAAAAACAATAAGTTGAAAGTTGATTATGCACGTTGAACGAAAAAAATGAAAAACAAGAAAACATCACCACTTTTACTTTCTGCACTTCGCAATCTCTCTGCGTTCGCTATTTACGATTTATCTGATACCGAAATACTCATTCTTCTTAAAAATGCTCGTTGGGGTAATTCTCATTGTTTTCATACTGTTCAATGTCCTCGTTGCCAGATTGAGCATAAAGCCTATTTTATTTCTTCTCGTAAGCAATGGCAGTGCAAACATTGCCAACATCGTTTTTCTGTAAAAAGTGGTACGATTTTTCAGCACACCAAACTTTCCCTAAGAAAGCTACTGTTATCGGTTTATTATTTCACTATCAATAGTAAAGGGATTTCTGCGCTTAACTTATCTCGTCATATTGGCGTGCAATATAAAACGTCATGGGCATTACTACATAAATTCCGTGAAGCAGTTGAAAAAACGCAAGATTACACACCACTCACGGGCATTATTCATATTGATGGTTGTTATGTGAATAACTACCTTCGCCCAAAAAATTTTAAACATAAGCGAATTGATAGACGTAAGAGATGTCACCAACGTAAAGATAAATCCTGCGTTATGGTTTTCCGTCAACAAGCTGCAAATCAGGAAATAACAAAAGGAGCCGACCGCACACTCGTTGCGTTAGTTAAAGAGGAGAATGCTGATGATATGTTTGCTTTAACACATCGCTTAGTCGCACCAAAATCTACAATTTGTGCTGATGAAAATCCTGCTTATGATGGCTTGGCATTTCACTATGACTTATGTCGCGTAAATCATTCGCAAGAATATTGCTCGATTGACGGCACCACCAATAACCTAGCAGAATCCTTCTTTGCAAGATTTAGAAGAATGATTATGGGTGTGTATCATAAGATGGGAAATAATTACATGATGCACTATGCGAATGAAACTGCATGGCGTGAGGATTTTCGTTACCAGTCAGATAAAGACAAATTCGACAACGTACTAAAACGCTGTTTGAAAGCTAGACCTTCACGAGATTTAACTGGCTACTGGCAGGGAAATAAGAAACCTACGGCAAAATTCGGATTGGAAAGTTTATGTTTGGAAGCCTCAAACGATAACCAATATTTAGCCGTAGCCTAAACAATTTAAAGCAACACAAGGAGCAATAATGGAAACCATGACACATACGCCACTTAACGTGGATTTAAAAAAGATGGACTATGAAACCTTCAAAACCTTTATGCGAGAACTGGCTCAGATGTATTCAAATGTAAAAGATGATGCCTATCTGTTGTTCTATCACAATTTGCGAGACCTTGCGAAAGAGGTCAGTACTTTACCCCGTAATCCATTGATATTTTATGGAGCCTATGAAATCGCTAATAATCAGGTGGTCGTGGCGATATTTGAAATGCAATTTACCGATGAAGTGTTTGAAACTGAAGATGGGAAACCTTATCAGATGCTTTCTATTATTAGTAGTTTTGCAGAAGATAAAATCTATCTACGTTGCCCGACAAAAATTAGAGAACACCTCACTCAACCTGAATACGTTGCTCTCTGCGAACAGGCTTACCCTGCAATGATGGAACAAATGTTGCTAGAGGAGCAACGAGAAAGACTGTTTAGAAGAAAACAGAAAAGTGAGTAATGGAAAAATAAGTAGAATTCTGTAAAATACATTTATAAAAAATAATGCCCTTATCTAAATAAGGGCATTTTTATGCGATTTTGTTTAAAATTTGGTCTTTGTGCAACTGCTACATAATACCGAAAAAATGTTGTGTTTTTTGACCGCTCTTTCGTTTTTTTAATCTCTGAAGTTATTAAATTGGAATGGTTGGTCTAATTCAGCCCCTTTCACCAATTGAATAACAGCTTGTAAATCATCACGGGATTTACCGGTTACGCGTACTTGTTCACCTTGAATTTGAGTTTGAACTTTGATTTTTGAATCTTTCACTAATTTAGTGATTTTTTTCGCCATATCAGGTTCAATCCCTTGCTTTAATTTGATTTCTTTGGTGTAAAGTTTACCGTGATGTTCACTTTCTGTTGGAATATCCAATGAGCTATGCTCAATGCCACGTTTTACAAACGCACCAATTAAGATTTCAATTAATTGCTCTAATTGGAAATCAGATTCGGTGGTCACTTTCACGGTTTCGCTTTTTTCATTTAATTCAATGACGGCTTCCACGCCACGGAAATCATAACGTGTACTTAATACGCGGTTTGCATTTTCAACCGCATTACGCACTTCGTGCATAGTAATTTCAGATACGATGTCAAAAGATGGCATAAATTTTCTCCCAAAATGAATTAAATTCGATCATTTGCACTTAAAAGACATAAAAGTGCGGTTAAGTCAGCAAAGTTTACCACAATTTGCGCTTGTTGTTGCACCTTCGGTTTGGCATGGAATGCCACGCCTAATCCGGCGACATTCATCATCGCCAAATCATTGGCGCCATCACCAATGGCGAGGGTGTTTTTGCGTGAAATACTGTATTCCTCAGCGAGTTTTTGCAAGGTATTCGCTTTGTATTGTGCATCGACCACGCTACCTTTTACATTGCCGGTGAGCATGCCATCAATGATTTCAAATTGATTAGACGCCGCAAAATCGAGGTTTAATAAACTTTTTAAGTAATCGGCGAAATAGGTAAAACCACCAGAAGCAATGGCGGTTTTCCAACCATGTAGTTGTAATGTCTTAATGGTTTCAATTAAGCCTGGCATTAAAGGCAATTTTTCACGTACTTGTTGCAAAATGCTTTCTGGCGCGCCTTTAAGCGTACCCACACGGCGACGCAAACTTTGTTCAAAATCGAGCTCGCCACGCATAGCGCTTTCAGTAATGGCAGAAACTAATTCACCCGTGCCAGCAAGTTTGGCAATTTCATCGATACATTCAATTTGAATGGCAGTCGAGTCCATATCCATTACCAATAAACCTTTTTCTGATAATTTTGCATCAAAATCCAGTTTGGCGATGTCTAATTGCAGGTCGTGAGCATGGGCAATAAAATCGGCTAGCCATTTGCCTTTTAAAAGAACAACGGCATTTTTTTCAACGTTCCATGCATCAAAACACAGGAAAGATTGACCGCACTTTTGTTGGAATTCGAGTAATTTGGCTAAATTCAGCGTTGTACCGTATAAAATAAACGCATGCGATTCATCGGAGTGAGGCAAATCAGACGAAAGTGTGGTGGGGAATTGGGGATATTTTTGGGTAATGCTTGCAAGGTTTTGAATTTGCATAGAAAATCCTGTAAATTGTGAATACTCATCTATTCTAGCCGATCTTGGCGAAAAAATGGAAAAACAACGTGCAATTAATTAAAGAAAAACTTCAAAAATCACTGATGTTTGGACTCATCATTCTGCTTTGTATCGGAGCCATGGCGGTGATTTTATTTGGTGTGAAACAATTTAAGATTGGTTCACAGCTTTCAAGTGTGAATCAAGTAGCAAATTTATCGCATACTTTGGTTCGTCAGCAAGCCAATTTATTTTCAGTTTTATTAACCAATAATGCGAAATCCGATCAGCTCGTTGAAAATTTAGATAATTTAGTTAAAGAAAACTTTGTACTCGATGCGACCATTTATGATTATAACGGCAAAGAATTGGCACAAAGTACTAATACCGGCAATCTTCGTGAGCAACTTGGCCTAGAACATAAAAATGAAGGTGAATTTTCAACACAACAAATTGTTGAGCCGATTTATTCCGCTTCCAATAATGCCGTTCGTGGCTTTTTGAGGGTAACATTTGATGCCCAATATGCTCAAACGACGCAGAGCAAAATTAATCAAGTCTTCCACCGCTTATATGGTGAAATTGTGGTGGTTTTTTTATTAGGTGCTTTATTCGCCAGTTCCATTCATTATTTTTTAAGTCATTATCGTCGAACATATCGAAAACCAGTAGAAACTAAAACGGTGGTAAATTTACAAGGTAAATCGAGTAGCCAACGTTTCCATCAACGTCGTCGAAGAATTTGATCAAGGTAAATAAAATTGCAGATATTGCTCAAGTCAATCAGTAAATAAGGTAGAATACTCAGAATTATTTAGATAGGAGAAAAACATGGCAACTCGTAGACAACTCGCCAACGCAATTCGTGCGCTATCAATGGATGCAGTACAAAAAGCAAAATCAGGCCACCCAGGCGCACCAATGGGAATGGCGGATATCGCTGAGGTATTATGGCGCGATTTCTTAAAACACAATCCAAACAACCCTAAATGGGCTGATCGCGACCGTTTTGTGCTTTCTAACGGTCACGGGTCAATGTTGATCTATAGCTTATTACATTTAACAGGCTACGATCTTTCTATCGAAGATTTAAAACAATTCCGTCAATTACATTCTAAAACCCCGGGTCACCCAGAATATGGTTATGCGCCAGGTGTTGAAACCACAACAGGTCCGTTAGGTCAAGGTATCACCAATGCAGTAGGGATGGCGATTGCAGAGAAAACCTTAGCGGGTCAATTTAACCGTAAAGGCCATGAAATCGTAGACCACCACACTTATGTGTTCTTAGGCGATGGCTGTTTAATGGAAGGGATTTCTCATGAAGCTTGCTCTTTAGCAGGCACATTAGGTCTTGGTAAATTAATCGCATTCTACGATGACAACAACATTTCGATTGATGGTCATGTAGATGGTTGGTTCAGCGATGATACCGCAGCTCGTTTTGAAGCTTATGGCTGGCAAGTAATCCGTAATGTAGATGGTCATGATGCAGAACAAATTCGCGCTGCAACCATTCTTGCTCAAGCAGAAAAAGAAAAACCAACATTAATTATTTGTAAAACCATTATCGGTTTTGGTTCACCAAATAAATCAGGTTCTCATGATTGTCACGGTGCACCATTAGGTGATGAAGAAATCGCATTAACTCGTAAAGCACTAGGCTGGGAATATGGTCCATTTGAAATTCCAGCTGAGTACTATGCTGAATGGTCTGCGAAAGAAAAAGGCGCTGCAGCAGAAAAATCTTGGGAAGAAAAATTTGCGGCTTATGCAAAAGCATACCCTGAACTTGCAGCAGAATTTACACGTCGTGTAAACGGTGAATTACCAGCAAATTGGGCGGCAGAATCTAAAGCGTTCATTGAAAAATTACAAGCTAACCCTGCAAGCATTGCGAGCCGTAAAGCATCACAAAATGCAATCGAAGCTTATGCACATGTATTACCTGAATTCTTAGGTGGCTCTGCAGACTTAGCAAGCTCTAACTTAACGTTATGGAGCGGTTCTAAACCAATTCGTGCACACGAAAACGTAGGCGGTAACTATATCAACTATGGTGTACGTGAGTTCGGTATGTCAGCGATTATGAATGGTATTGCTTTACACGGCGGGTTCATTCCTTATGGCGCAACCTTCTTAATGTTCTACGAATATGCACATAATGCGGTGCGTATGGCGGCATTAATGAAACAACGCACTTTATTCGTTTATACTCATGACTCGATCGGTTTAGGCGAAGATGGTCCAACTCACCAACCAGTGGAGCAAACCACATCATTACGCTTAATTCCAAATCTTGAAACATGGCGTCCATGTGACCAAGTAGAGTCAGCTATTGCATGGCAGCAAGCGGTTGAGCGTCAAGATGGCCCAAGTGCGTTGATCTTTACCCGTCAAAACTTAGCACAAATGGACCGCACTTCTGCACAATTAGAGGCAGTTAAACGTGGTGCTTATGTGTTAAAAGACTGTGAGGGTACACCAGAGTTAATCTTCATTGCGACAGGTTCTGAAGTGGAATTAGCATTGAAAGCAGCAGATGTATTGACTGCTGAAGGTAAAAAAGTATGTGTCGTTTCTATGCCAAGCACTAACCGTTTCGATAAACAAGATGCAGCGTACCGTGAAAGTGTGTTACCTGCGGCCGTAACCAAACGTGTTGCAATCGAAGCAGGTATTGCAGACTTCTGGTATAAATACGTCGGCTTTGAGGGTCGCGTGGTAGGTATGAATAGCTTCGGCGAATCAGCACCAGCAGATCAATTATTCAAACTCTTTGGTTTCACCGTGGATAACGTGGTGGCAAAAGCAAAAGAGATTTTATAATTATTAAAATAGATAAGGGCAGGTAATTACCTGCCTTTCTTTTTTAAGAAAGTGTGGTCAAAAAATAAGAAAATTTTTGACCGCACTTTGTTTTTATCTGCTTTCACCTTGTTATCTAAGCCTTTTTTCGTCAATCCATTGAGTTAGCCTTTCAAGTTTGCTAAAATTCGCGACACTTTTTGCGATAAAAAATAAAACGTAAAAAGTGAGTTCGGAAGAAGGTAGCTGGAGAGTAGGGAATTGCCCCTACGCCGACGAGGTAAAATCTTTCAGGCGCAATCGCAAGATTGCAGGGACTGTTACTGGACGAACCCTTGGAGAGATCCATTGCATTTTATCGATGTAAATGGACGCCGAAGGCGCAAAAGAGCGGTCGATTTTTCGATTGTTTTCCAAACGCTCAGGCAAAAGGACAGGGGCAAAAGACAATCGGTATTATCAAAATATTTCTATCGGGATTCTTCTTGTCTCCTTGTCGAGTTTATTTGTATTTTAAACGACGAGGAATCATCAATGTCATTACAGACAATCTTATCGGCTATTAGTAGCTTTATATGGGGACCGCCCCTACTTATTCTTTTGTCCGGAACCGGACTTTATCTCACCCTTCGTTTAGGCTTTTTGCAAATTCGTTATTTGCCTCGTGCTTTGGGCTATTTATTTGCCCGTGGTGCAAATAAAGGCAAAGGGGACGTGTCTTCTTTTGCTGCACTTTGTACCGCATTAGCGGCAACTATTGGTACAGGGAATATCGTGGGTGTAGCGACCGCAGTACAAGCGGGTGGACCTGGCGCGATTTTTTGGATGTGGCTAGTTGCATTATTAGGCATGGCAACCAAATATGCCGAATGTTTGCTTGCAGTGAAATATCGTGTGCGCGATAAATACGGTTTTATGGCTGGTGGACCAATGTATTACATCGAACGTGGTCTTGGTATCAAATGGTTAGCGAAATTATTTGCGTTATTTGGGGTGTTGGTGGCCTTTTTCGGTATCGGTACTTTCCCTCAAGTCAATGCGATTACGCATGCGATGCAAGACACCTTTAATGTGCCTGTTGTGATTACTGCAACAGTGGTGACGGTATTGGTCGCTATGATTATTCTTGGTGGAGTAAGACGTATTGCGAGAGCCTCTGCCGTCATTGTGCCTTTTATGGCGCTGGGTTATGTGACGACCTCAATTATCATCTTAATCGTTAATTACGATAAATTACCTGCTGCAATTTCATTAATTATTCAGAGTGCGTTTAATCCTCAGGCAGCTTTAGGTGGTGCAGTTGGCTTTACCGTGATGAAAGCCATTCAATCTGGTGTGGCGCGCGGTATTTTCTCAAATGAATCAGGTTTAGGAAGTGCGCCAATCGCAGCCGCAGCAGCGCAAACGAAAGAGCCCGTTCGCCAAGGTTTAATTTCGATGACGGGGACATTTTTAGATACTATCATCGTATGTACGATGACAGGCTTAGTGCTTGTGATTACAGGAGCATGGAGTAACCCAGAGCTTTCAGGCGCAAGTGTGACTAACTATGCTTTTGCTCAGGGATTAGGTACATCATTTGGTGCAACAATTGTAACAGTTGGCCTATTATTTTTTGCTTTCACCACAATTTTAGGTTGGTGCTACTACGGTGAACGTTGTTTCCTTTATCTAGTTGGTATCCGTGGTATTAAAGTGTATCGCTTCGTGTTTATTGTTCTGGTTGGGGCAGGCTCCTTCCTGACTTTAGATTTAATTTGGATCTTAGCGGATATCGTGAATGGTTTAATGGCCTTCCCGAACTTAGTCGCATTAATTGGTTTACGCAAAGAGATTATTTCAGAAACCAAAGATTACTTTGAACGTTTAAAAGCCACACAACATGATCAAGATGAATTAGCCTAATTCATGTCGTAAAAATAAAAGGGAAGCTGAACGCTTCCCTTTGTTGTTTACAGCTTTACATCATAACAAGTTTACACGGAAATGAAATCACATTTTTTCAGAAATTAGATCCCGATCATATTTTTGAACATTTGTTTTTTTATTTACCTAAAAGCACTTGAAAAAGTGGTTCAAGGTCGATATGTTGTTATTAAAGATGAACGGAACCGAAGGGTTCATTTAAGCAAAAGAGGTAAATGCTATGACACTCAATATCACAAGTAAACAAATGGAAATCACCCCTGCAATTCGTGAACATGTGGAGGGAAGACTTGCAAAATTAGAGAAATGGCACACTCAACTGATTAGCCCACATTTTGTTTTAAGTAAAGTACCAAACGGCTTTTCAGTAGAGGCTTCAATTGGAACTCCATTAGGTAATCTGTTAGCCACTGCAACGGCTGATGATATGTATAAAGCGATCAATGAAGTCGAAGAAAAATTAGAACGTCAATTAAATAAACTTCAACATAAAGGCGAATCCCGCCGAGCAGATGAGCGTTTAAAAGATTCCTTTGAAAAATAAAGGATAATGAATAAATAAAAAGGGCGAACATGATGTTCGCCCTTTTTTTTAGATATCTTGAATCACTAATTGTAATGCATGGCGTTGGAATTGTTTTGCTTTACGGTGTTTTAAGCGTCTTAAACGCAAGTTGCGTGAAGCAGAGATATCTCTTGATGCTTTTTTCTTTAAAAAAGTTTTTCTTTTTAACATCTTTTTCTCCTTGTTTTCTTTGAGTTCAATAAAACGTTGCTTTTTCTGACCGCACTTACTCTGTTGCAGTCGCTTGGTTTTCTTGAACGCGATGATAATTCACAATGCTGTTCATGTAACGGCGAATATTCTCGACATATTGGTAAGCCTCATAGCCGCGAGCGTAGCCATATTTTAAGTTTGAATAATGGCGCTTTTCCGATAATAGTTGAAGATTATTTTTCACATCTAACCAGTTATCAGGATTGCCGCCTAATTTTTTTGTTAAGCGACGTGCGTCTAAAATATGCCCTAATCCCATATTGTATGCGGCCAAAGAATACCAAATTCGATCTTCTTCTGGAATACTGTCTGGCATTTGGTCGAGTAGCCAATGCAAATACTCCGATCCCGCTTTTATACTTTGTTCGGCATCAGTGCGATTATTAATATTCATCCGCACAGCCGTATCTTTGGTAAGCATCATCATCCCGCGTACACCTGTTGGAGAGGTGGCATAAGGGTCCCAATGCGATTCTTGATAGGCCACCGCGGCTAATAATCGCCAGTCTAAATTCCCTTTATATTTTTCAAAGAGCGGTTGATATTGAGGCAGAATTTTTTCAACCGCCTCCAGATAAGCCTGAGTATCTACATAATCAAAGGCAGTAATATGGCGGAAATATTTTTCCTCAATACGATCAATTAATCCCGTTTCAATGGCATTATTCATAAAATCCAATAAGCCTGCTTGTAGCTCATTATAGGATTGATTGGAAAGATACCAATGCACGGTCATTTCATCGGTTAAGTCAAATGCAATTGCTAAGTTAGGGCGAATTTGTTGTGCTGCCGCCACATCAATACTGTTTGCAATAGTATAAGGAATTTTGCCTTCCGCTACTTGAATCAATAATTCCTCTTGGGTCAGCTGCTTGTTATTCTGCCATTTAAGAGCAGGAAGTTTTTTCTGTGCAAGGGATAATAATTTTTCTAAGTCTTCTCCTGCAGAAATAATAATTTCTTGCTGGACTTGTGCTAAATCTTTCGGGCGATTTTCACCTTTTTTATACACAAGCTGCCAAGAGGCAGAGGTGTAAGATGGTCCTAACTGAAATTTTTCTGCACGCTGAGGCTGGAACAAAAGATTCGCAGCGGCGATATCAATATTATTGTTCTCCAATTCATTAAAAAGTTGATCGTTATTTTCTAAGGTTTTAATTTGTAAGCGAACCCCTAAATAATCAGCAAAGTTTTTTGCTAATTCGTATTCCAAGCCTGATTCGCCTTCATTCCCAATAAAATAGTAAATGGGATTATTAATGGTGCCGACAATCAGGCTACCGCGATTTTTGATCGTGGTGTAAGGGTTTTGCTCCGATTGCATAATTTTTTGCCAAGGGAAGACCATATCAATTGCCCAAAGTAATAATGCAAAAGCAGCAATAATACGTAAAAATAGACCTTTCAATAGATAAACCTTATAAATTGAGATAAGAGACGATTGTAACGAGAATTAAGACAATAAAAAAGCCCCTTTTACTTCAAGGGGCTGTTAAATAAGGATTAACGTTGGCGATCTCGGCGACCACGTTCATTAAAAGTGCGGTCATTTTTATCATTAAATTTACGCTGACGACGTTCGCCATTACGTTCACTACGGAAACGATCTTGGCCTCGGTCTCCACGTTCATTACGGCGACCTTTTCCACCAAAGTCATTGCCACCACGTCTGTTGTCTGACTGTGCAGCACCCATAAAGCTCATTTGCATCTGTTTATTTAAAACGCGAGTTTTTCCGAATTGTTGGAGCAATTCTTTTGGCATACCTTGTGGTAATTCAACAGTAGAGTAGTCATCGTAAAGTTTAATATGACCAATATAACGGCTGTTAATATCACCTTCATTTGCGATAGCGCCTACGATATGACGCACTTCTACGCCATCTGCACGACCTACTTCAATACGATATAAATCCATCGGTTGTGGCGTGCCGTAGCCTTTACGTTCACCACGACGTTCAGATGAACGTGGGTTTTCACGGCGATCACCGCGATCATTACGGTCACGACGACGCTTATCCATTGGTGGATCAGGTGGAAGAATCAGTTTTTGTTTTCCTTGAAGCAGCATCAACATCGCTGCAGCAATATCTTCTTGATCCTGATCTGCCGTGAATAAATCTTCCAGTAAGCTACGATACATTTCGAGATCGTGATGTTCCAATTGCTTGGTAATCTTGTCTTGGAATTTTTTACGACGACAGGCTTGTAACACTTCATGATTTGGCAATTCAACTTCATTGATTGGTTTTTTCATCAAGTGTTCGATATTGCGAAGTAAACGGCGTTCACGTGGTTCAACGAATAATAATGCACGACCAGAACGACCAGCACGACCGGTACGGCCGATACGGTGAACGTAAGACTCAGCATCAAGTGGGATGTCATAGTTCACCACAAGGCTGATTCGTTCAATATCGATACCGCGCGCAGCCACATCGGTTGCAACGACGATATCAAGACTACCATTACGTAAGCGATCTAAGGTTTGCTCGCGTAATTGCTGAGTCATATCACCGTTTAATGCCGCAGCACGGAAACCGTGTTTTTCTAATAATTCGGTTACATCAAGTGTGCCCGTTTTAGTACGGGTAAAAATGATTGCCGCATCAAACTCTTCCACTTCTAAGAAACGTAATAATGCCTCATTTTTACGGAAACCTTGAACATACCAACAGTTTTGCTCAATATCCGGCGCATTATCGTTATTTACTTTGATTTTCACTTCTTGTGGATTGTTCATGAAGCGTTTTGTGATACGACGAATTGGCTCAGGCATGGTGGCTGAGAAAAGGGCCGTTTGGTGCTCTTCCGGTAATTCAGCCATAACGGTTTCTACATCATCAATAAAGCCCATGCGAAGCATCTCATCGGCTTCATCAAGTACGATAGCTCTTAACTCAGAAAGATTTAATGTGTTACGACGGATATGATCCAAAATACGACCCGGTGTACCTACAACAACTTGTGCACCTTGTTTTAATGCACGTAATTGAATGTCATAGCGTTGACCACCATAAAGGGTCACGATGTTGATGCCTTTTGCATATTTCATGAAGTGTTCACAAGCATCAGCAACTTGAATGGCAAGTTCACGGGTTGGTGCCATCACCAATAATTGTGGATGTTTTGCGGCAGGATCAATTTTTGCCAAAATAGGTAAAGAGAATGCGGCAGTTTTACCACTACCGGTTTGTGCCATACCAAGTACATCTCTGCCCTCTAGAAGAGCAGGAATACAAGCTTGTTGGATTGGCGAAGGTGTTTCAAAACCAAGGTCAGAAACGGCTTTTAGAATGAATTCAGGCAAGCCTAAATCATTAAAAGTGATTTTGTCTGTCATTAAAATGCTCGAATATAAGTAAGGAAAGCTCAATTTCGCTTTCAGGTTTATTTGTTACACAAGAAAGAGGCGAGTCTAAAAAACAGCAGTTTTTATGACCGCACTTTTTTCTTCTTTTTCGTCTTCTGTTTGAGCTGGTTTCAATTTCATCAGCTCTAACACGGCAAAACGATACTCAACAAAGTTATATACCTGATTCGCAATAGCGAGTTTGAATAAAGCCGCAGCTTCATCAATTTGCCCCAAATTGAGTTTTTGTTTTGCTAGATAAAAGTAGGTTTCGGTTAATATTTCTGCATATTGTTGCGAGTTTTCTGCAAATTTGGTTGCCCGCTCTTGCAAGTCACTCACGGAAATATTACCTAAATAGTATTGAACGATATTTGTTCCCCAGAAGTCCTTAGATAGCCCTTTAGCTCGTTCAACAAGGTTGGCATGGGCTTCTTGTGGTTTTAATTTTTGTTCGTTCAAATAGAGCCAGAGTACGCGATAAGGATCTTTGGTATCGGCTTCGTAAAACTTCATCAAATCGTCTTCAGCAAGATTATAGCGTTCGACGTAATAAAAATTTAAACCACGATTAAGGTGGGTATAGTCATAACTTGGATCCAATTCAAACACCGCATTAAAGGTTTCTAATGCACTGTCGTAATCTTCCTCAAGAAGTAAGTAAAGCCCTAAATAATTGTAAACAGAAGCCATCTTTGGCTGTAATGCAAGGGCTTGTGTAAAGTCATAACGTGCAAGGCCCCATAAACCGAGGGAATCGTATAATACGCCACGTTCAAAGTGAAGCGTCGCCCGTTCTTCATTACTCATTTTTCCAACTAATAAAACTTGCCCGATTCGGGTAATCATCACTTCTTGTTCGAAGTGCGTATTCGGCGTTTGATCCGCTAGCACGACTTTATTTGGTGCGACAAACACGTTTCCCGATTGCACACAACCGGAAATAAATAAAATCACACTTAGGCTAGACAACGAAACTAGAAAACGGAATAACCGAAAATATTGCATTGTTTTATAAGTTAGTTTGATAATCAAAATAGGTGTGTAAACTGTATTCACACACCCTGTGAGATTATTCTTGTTCTTCTGAAATATCTTCTGCAGGTGCAGATTCTGCTTCAGTTTCTTGTTTTGGTGCAAGATCTTTCATGGTTAAGCGGATACGACCTTGGCGATCGATTTCAACCACTTTCACAGTCACTTCTTGACCAACTTGAAGATAATCACTCACTTTCTCTACACGTTCTTCTGCGATTTGAGAAATATGAACTAAACCTTCTTTATTTCCAACGATAGCGACGAATGCACCGAAGTCAGCAAGACGAGTTACTTTACCTTTGTAAATTGCGCCAGCTTCAACTTCAGCAACGATTTCTTCAATACGAGCCATCACATTTTTCGCTGCACTGCTATCTACTGCGGCGATTTTCACTGTACCATCATCATCGATATCGATAGAAGTACCGGTTTCTTCAGTTAATGCACGGATAGTTGCACCACCTTTACCGATAACATCTTTGATTTTCTTCGGATCAATTTTCATGGTGTGAATACGCGGCGCGTAGTCAGAAATATCTGCACGTGGTGCAGGGATTGCTTGTTCCATTACGCCAAGAATGTGCATACGAGCACCTTTTGCTTGGTTTAATGCAATTTGCATAATTTCAGGGGTGATACCTTCAATTTTGATATCCATTTGAAGTGCGGTGACACCTTCACGTGTACCCGCTACTTTGAAGTCCATATCACCTAAGTGGTCTTCATCACCTAAGATATCTGAAAGAACCACAAATTTTTCTTCTTCTTTCACTAAGCCCATTGCAATACCCGCAACAGCAGCTTTGATTGGAACGCCCGCATCCATTAATGCTAAAGACGCACCACATACAGATGCCATAGAAGAAGAACCATTAGATTCAGTGATTTCAGATACAACACGCACGACATACGGGAATTCTGCAAGGCTAGGCATAACAGCCGCTACACCGCGTTTTGCTAAACGACCGTGACCGATTTCGCGACGTTTTGGTGAGCCAATCATACCGGTTTCACCTACAGAGTATGGAGGGAAGTTGTAGTGGAATAAGAAGTGATCTTGACGTTCACCTGTTAATTCATCAATGATTTGTGCATCACGTTCAGTACCTAACGTTGCAACAGCTAATGCTTGTGTTTCACCACGGGTGAAAATTGCAGAACCGTGAGTACGTGGTAATACACCAGTGCAAATATCTAATGCACGAACAGTATCAACGGTACGGCCGTCAATACGTGGTTCACCTGCAATGATACGACCACGAACGATTTGGCTTTCAAGAGCGGTGAAAATATCTACGATTTTACCTTCGCTGATCTCTTCATCTTCTGCTGTAATTTGTGCAATCACATCCGCTTTAATCGCATCAATTTGTTCGTAACGTGCTTGTTTTTCAGTAATGCGGTATGCATCGCCTAAACGTGCTTCAGCAATCGCTTTTACTTTGTTGATTAAATCTGTGTTTGGTTGTGGCGCAACCCAATCCCAACGTGGTTTGCCTGCTTCTTTTGCAAATTCTTTGATTGCTTCAATCACAACTTGTTGTTGCTGATGACCGAATACGACTGCCGCTAACATTTGTTCTTCAGTTAAAATGTCAGCTTCTGATTCAACCATTAATACGGCTTTGTCAGTACCTGCAACCACTAAGTCCAAACGGCTTTGTTTTTGTTCGGCCATAGTTGGGTTTAATACGAATTGGTTGTCGATAAAACCAACGCGCGCTGCACCGATAGGGCCATTGAAAGGTACACCAGATAAGGTTAATGCTGCAGAAGCACCGATCATTGCCACTAAGTCAGGGCTGATTTGTGGGTTTACAGAAACTACAGTTGCCACAACTTGGATTTCGTTGAAGAAACCTTCTGGGAATAATGGACGAATTGGACGGTCGATTAAACGTGCGATTAAGGTTTCGCCTTCAGATGGACGACCTTCACGTTTGAAGAAACCACCAGGGATTTTACCCGCCGCATAAGTACGCTCTTGATAGTTTACGGTTAATGGGAAGAAGTCTTGACCTTCTTTCACATCTTTTTTAGCAACAACAGTCACGAATACCGTGGTATCGTCCATGCTTGCCATGACCGCAGCAGTTGCTTGACGTGCAATTGCGCCAGTTTCTAGAGTAACGGTATGTTGACCGTATTTAAATTGTTTAACAATTGGATTCACAATGTTTTCCTTCAAAATAATATTTAAAACAAAGCTTTATTTTCCAGATTGCGACTAGCAAAAGAAATCTTTTGAAAAAATGACCGCACTTTTAGCGTTTAAAAATTTCTTTTGATAGCCGCACGCTAATGCAGAAAATAAAGCTCGCTTATTATACAGAGTTTTAAATTTATTGGTAACTTTATTTAATATAAGCAACTTGTTATCATATTCTCATACAAATACATACGTAGGGAGACACTATGATTATCAGTGCATTAAATAACCCAAATTTCAAAGTGGGTTTACCAAAAGTTATCGCAGACATTTGCGATCATCTCAACACCTTAGATCTTGAAGCATTAGAAAATGGCCGTCATGATTTAAGCGAGCAAGTCTATATGAATGTCATGGAATTTGATACGGTTGAAGCGGATGGCAAACAAGCTGAACTTCACCATAAATATTTGGATATTCAATTACTTATTCGTGGTGAAGAGAATGTTGAAGTAAGCGCGACTTATCCAAACCTCAGCTTATACGATGAATATCGTGATGCTGATGATTATCAACTTACCCCACAAATTGAAGATAAAAGCACCGTGACACTTTTACCAAAAATGTTCGCCGTCTTTTTCCCTTATGAACCACATAAACCAGGTTGCACCGTAAACGGCAAATCAAGTTTTGTGAAAAAACTGGTGGTGAAAGTACCAGTCGAATTGATTTAATTATTTCGATTCATTAAAGCAAAAGTGCGGTCAGAAATTTATATATTTTTCTGACCGCACTTTTTTATTATTTAATTACGGTAATTGACCATTTTGCATCATCAATTTGTTCGAAGTTTGTCACTTCATAACCTTCCTCTGCTGCCCAAGCGGGAATAGCCTCGGTGGCTTGGGTGCAGTCGAATTCAATTTCTAGGCCATCGCCTTTATTTAACTTAGCCATGGCTTCCTTAGCTTCAACGAGAGGAAATGGGCAAACAAGGCCGAGTGTTGGTAATTTAACGATCATATAAACTCCTTATGATGCTTTTGATAATTTTAAACGTTGTGGACGGATAATGGTGAAGTAGGCGGCTACCCAAGTGCCGAGAATCATCAATGGCAATGATACCCAACCTTGCCAAGAGAAAAAGGCAGTTTCAACTAAACCATTACCGATAGAACAGCCACCTGCAAGGGTTGCGCCAATGCCCATGAGAATACCGCCGAGTCCGCTACGTAGAATCGTAGTGGCATCCGGTACGCGGACACGAAATTCATTGCTCGCTTTAGCACCGATGAATGATCCAATAAAAATCCCCAAGACTAAGAATACGCCCCAGTTAATAAATTTACCGTCACCAGTAACGAGGAATTGCATAATATTAGCTGATGGACCAGTGATCCCAAGTCCAAACTCACGACCAGTAGCGACACTGAGTGGCCAAGCGGCAAGCGCGATTAATCCGATTAACACGGCTGAGAAAAATGGGTGCCAGCGTTTTTCAAATAATAAGTGGGCAAGCCCTGTTTTCTTTGGTTTTAATGCCGCGACTTTTACGCTTGGTTTGCTGAGATGTTTGTACACATAGAAAGCCGTCACTAAAGTTAATAATGCGACTAACCACCAAGGTGAAATGCCGAATGTATCGTAAATGTTGCGTTGTTCGATATTGATGCTACGCAAAGTTTTATTGAATTCCCCTAATGGACCAGTACGCATGATGGCACTTAATAACATATAAGTGAATAACGCGACCCAACTACCGACTAAACCTTCAGCCGCACGGTACCATGTACCTGTCGCACAACCGCCAGCAAGAACAATGCCGATACCAAATACAAAGGCACCGATAATCACCGCTAAAAAGGCAAAATTTTCAGCTGGATCGACATTTAAAACACCGATTTCTTTTAAGAGGAAGAAACCAATGGATTGCACGGTAATCGCCAATAGAAGGGCAACAAACATTTTGTTATTTTTGGTGACATACATATCGCGAAATGCGCCAGTAATACAAAAGCGCCCACGCTGCATCACAAATCCGAGTAAAATTCCGCAAAGTAATCCGGTTAAAAGCATAAATATTCCTTCTCTTTTAGAACTAAGTAGGTCGGTATTCTCTAAAAAAATAAGAAGGTAGCGCCAATAACTTTTGGCTAGAAAATATGTTTTTTTGATATAAAAAAGTGCGGTCAGAAATTTATATATTTTTCTGACCGCACTTTATCGTAAGTTATTTTGATGTTAAGGACAGGGTTTACTCACCATAATTTCAATCACTTGGCGATCAATATGGTGCATACTCTTAGAGGCAATTGAGCATAGATTGTCGATAGTGCGATCGAGATCATGTTCAACGATACCTTCATTACCCGTAACATGGGTTTCATCCATCGCCATGAGAACTGATTTATAGCCAGAAGCCACGCTTGTAGAAACTTTCATCGCACAGCTATTGGATGCCCCATCGCAGATGATTCCGCTGATATCACCAATCATGCTGCAAATCCCCATGCTCACTGTTTCGAATTTGCCCGTAAGCAAATAGGCGATACCTGCACAGCTTCCCATAGAGGCGGTTGTTACCGCGCAAAGCGCAGACAGTTTGGGTAATTTACTGTGGATATAAATGGCCATTAAGTGTGATAAGAAGAGTGCACGGAGACGTTTTTCTTCACCCACGTTTAAATAATCGGCGACCACAACTACGGGCATAGTTGCAGCAATACCTTGGTTACCTGAACCTGAATTACTCATCGCTGGCAATGTAGCCCCACCCATGCGGGCATCGGAGGCTGCAGTGGTTTCAATCATAATTTTACTGAGTAAATCGTCTGACATTAAGCCACTACCAACTTGTTTGCGTAACGTTCTGCCAATGTGTAAGCCGTAATTTTCGCGTAATCCTTCGTTAGACAGCGCGCGGTTGAGAGTAGCAGCCTGTCCGATGAAGCGGATTTTATCGAGCTCAACTTCACAAGAAAATTCAAAGATTTCACGTGCGCTCACCTGCTTGAAAATATCATAAGGGTCGCAATCAGCACATTCATCCTGTTCTTTCTCAAAAACAACTTCGCCATTTTTTTCAATTAAAATGATATTGGTGTGTTGATCTTGAATCGCTACTTTCACTCGGTCATTATCCGCAAACAACACAGCTTCCGAATATAAAATATGCTCGGTTTGATGAATATCCACATTAACGAGCTTGTTATCAAGCATCGTCTTGGCTTGGGAAACTTGCTCTGGTGTGATGTGTTTTAATACTTCTAACTCACCCTCTGGGTCGCCGCCTAAAGCACCAATCGCCGCGGCAATAGGCAAGCCCACCATGCCCGTTCCCGGTACCGCAACACCTAAACCATTTTTCATTAAGTTTGGTGACACCTTGGCTTCAATACGTTCCGGTGTTTTGCCTAAATATTTGGCTGCAGTTGCTGCTGCAAGCGCCAAAGAGATAGGTTCAGTACAGCCAAGTGCCGGAACCACATCGCGTTCTACAAGATGAAGTAATGGTTTTTCGATTTCGTTGAGTTTCTTTGGTGTCATATTTGTATTTAAGTATTTATACTAATTATTTTCGAATAAAAACATTTCTAATAATTGAGTTAAGTACAATCCCGATTACGGCGACAACAAGGATTAACCATATATTGACTATTCCAAGTTCTTTTATTTGAGAATAGGTTTTATCCCATATAGATGATGGATTTTGGTTTTGGATTTGTTCTGCCCATGTTGTTATCGTTGATTCTAGCCAGTGAGATTGGTCTTCTGAAGATTTACAATCTAAATTTAGTACTTTATTTTTTACATAAATTGTAGCTATCGCATTATATACAACATATTGTTTTATATCATTGTTATTTGCTTCTTCCATGACTTTGCCAAGTAAGATCATTGAGTCGTCAGTTTCTTTATAAATATTCATTTTTAAAGCAATCTCTGACATTGAGTTTTCATTGTAAATGTGTTCTTTAATATTCTTCTCTGTGTTATTTACATGTTTTAGAATAGTTTGTGAGAAGGAACTTGATTCATCAGTAAGCGTTTTTAATGTTGATTTCACTTGATTAAATATATGTCTAGGTACAGATCCATTAATACCGTCTTTAACAATATTTATTCTACATAGTCGTACGTAATCTTTATTTTCTTGGAGATCTTGAAGTGAAATATAACTGGCAATTACCCAAGCATTGGAAAATTGAATATTATTTACCTCTTCTAAAAACTCAAATATCTCATTCATATCTGGAGTGACTTTAACAAGTTCTTTAGGGGATGGTAAATTTATTTGTGTTCCACCAATATCAACTGTTTCAGCATGTGCGGTCAGCGCTAATAATCCAAAAATAAACAATAGTTTTTTCATTATTACTTCCTCATTTAAATAAATTTAGTGAGCCTCATCCCAGTTTGTACCTTGACCCACTTCTACAATCAGTGGCACTACTAAATCAGCGGCACTTTCCATTTGTGTTTTGATGAGCTCGCTATAAAACGCGACTTTTTCTGACCGCACTTCAAACACCAATTCATCGTGCACTTGCATAATCATCGCGATATCGAGATCATTTTGTAGTTTTTGATCCAATTGAATCATGGCTCGTTTAATAATGTCTGCGGCAGTGCCTTGCATTGGTGCATTGATCGCGACACGTTCGGCAGCTTTACGGCGCATACCGTTAGAGGAGTTGATATCCGGCAGATATAAACGACGGCCGAATAGGGTTTCCACATAGCCTTGGGCTTTGGCTTTTTCGCGAATATCGTGCATAAAAGTTTGTACGCCCGGATAGCGTTTGAAATACAAATCCATATAGCTCTGAGCATCGGCACGGCCAATACCGAGTTGACGCGATAAGCCAAAGGCTGACATACCGTAAATTAACCCGAAGTTAATCGCTTTAGCATTACGACGTTGTTCGGAAGTCACTTCATCTAGTGAGACACCAAAGATTTCTGCTGCGGTAGAGCGGTGAATATCTTTGCCTTGGGTAAAGGCGTTAATTAAGCCCTGATCCTGTGATAGGTGCGCCATAATACGTAGCTCGATTTGAGAATAGTCGGCAGCAACAACGGTAAAGCCTTCGCGCGCAATAAATGCCTGGCGAATACGGCGGCCTTCTTCATTACGAATCGGAATGTTTTGCAGGTTTGGATCGCTTGATGAAAGACGACCGGTGGCTGTCACCGCTTGATGGTAGGACGTATGCACGCGACCCGTTTGTGGATTCACCATTTGCGGTAATTTGTCGGTGTAGGTGGATTTTAGTTTGCTTAGCCCACGATGTTCTACCAACACTTTCGGCAATTCATGACTAAATGCGAGTTCCTCCAACACTTCCTCGTTGGTGGATGGCGCACCTTTTGGTGTTTTTTGAATGACTGGTAAACCTAATTTATCAAACAAAATTTCTTGCAATTGTTTGGTGGAAGCTAAATTAAATGGCTGACCCGCCAAGACATAGGCTTGTTCTTCTAATTCACTTAAACGGTTAGCGATTTCGTTAGATTGTAGGAATAGCGCATCGCTATCAATTAAGACACCGCGACGTTCCATACGGGAAAGTACGCCTAACAATGGCAATTCCATTTCTTTAAAGAGTTTTTCAAGAGTGGGTTCTTTAGAGAGTTTTTCCCATAGCACTTGTTGCAGTTTCATTGTCACATCAGCATCTTCCGCCGCGTACTCGGCGGCTTGTTCTAATGGAATTTGGTTAAAGGTCAGCTGATTTTTACCTTTGCCTGCAATCTCTTCAAAACTGATGGTTTGATGCCCTAAATAACGTTTCGCCAGATCGTCCATATTGTGGCGACCGGTGCTATTGAGCACATAGGATTCGAGCATGGTATCGAAAGCCACACCTTGCACATCAATGCCATTACGGGCAAAGATGGTGAGATCGTACTTGAAGTTTTGCCCGACTTTTTGAATGGCTGGATTTTCTAAAACGGGTTTTAACAGCGAAAGTGCGGTTGTTTTTTCAAGGGTTTTCGGTGCACCTAAATAATCTAATTGCAGCGGTAAGTAAGCGGCTTCACCGTTTTCTAACGCAAAGGAAATGCCCACTAAGTTGGCAGCCATATAATCTAAATTATCGGTTTCTGTATCTAGGGCAAAAAGCTTGGCTTGCTTGAGTTTTTCCACCCAACGATTTAAATCTGCTTCAGTGAGCAAGGTTTCATAACGGCTACGATCAATTTGAATTGGTGGTAATGCTTCCTCGCTATTGTCTTGAGCGAGCGCAGGCGTAGCTTGATAGTGATTAATCTTGGTCGGTTGTTCGTTATTATTGGTGATAGAATCAGCGCCATTCATCACTTCATTGAGCCAACGTTTAAATTCATAACGGCCGAAATATTCAGTGAGTTGATCGTTATTGCTTGCGCCAAGAGTGAGTTGCTCTGGTGTAATATCGAGGGCGACATCGGTTTTGATGGTGGCAAGGCGATAGGATAAATCCGCCATTTCTTTTTCCGCCAATAATTTATCCCCTAATTTTTTTGCCCCACGAATTGGCAATTCAGCCACTTTGTCTAAGTTGGCATAAATCTCTGCCATGCTGCCGATACCTTGCAAGAGACCGAGAGCCGTTTTTTCACCGACACCCGCAACGCCTGGAATATTATCGGCGCTATCGCCCATTAGCGCTAAGTAATCGATGATGAGTTCTGGCGGAATACCGTATTTTTCAATCACGGCATCGCGATCTAATAAGGTATTATTCATGGTGTTGATCAACATAATGTTGTCATCCACTAGCTGAGCCATATCTTTATCGCCGGTGCTGATTAAGACTTTTTGATTGGCTTTGGAAGCCGCTACCGCTAGAGTACCGATGACATCATCAGCTTCAACACCTTCAATGACTAAAAGAGGAATGCCAAGGGCTCGGATAATATCGTGTAACGGTTGAATTTGTTTGCGCAGATCGTCTGGCATCGGTGGGCGATGGGATTTATATTGTTCAAACATTTCATCACGGAAAGTTTTGCCTTTCGCATCAAAGACTACCGCAATATGGCTCGGTTGCACTTGTGAAATCAGGCTTTTGAGCATATTTAATACACCGTACATGGCACCGGTTGGTTCGCCAGCTGAATTGGTGAGAGGCGGAAATGCATGAAAAGCACGATATAAATAAGATGAACCGTCCACTAGGACTAATGGATTAGGAGCGATAGTTGGCATAAATATTCCGTTCAAAAATAATGAAAAGTGTCGCATTATAGCGTAAATTGCGAAATGGGGCGAACGGATAAAGTGCGGTCAATTAAACGTAAAAATTATGACGAAGGCATTTGGCTGTGGCATAATAGGAACACTTGAGCATTCAACATAAGGGAATAACATGTCATTAAAACTGGTTGAAGTTGTTGTATTAGGGCAAGTGCTGCGCTTGAATGTCCCTGCCGAACAAGAAGAGATTTTGCGTCAAGCGGCGCGTAATTTAGATCTTCAAGTGTCTGAAATGAAAGAGCGTACAGGTTTATTACAATTAGACCGTGTGCTTTCTATTGTTGCCTTGAATTTAAGTTTTGAATTAACCCAAGAAAAAAATAAAAATGCCCAGATTGAAAACGTGTTATGTACGCGAATTCAGCAGTTAGATCATTCTTTAGAGAATGCATTAGGTGGGCGTCTTATTGTCGATTAAATAAAAAAGAACCTCATGTTGAAAGTGCGGTTCTTTTTTTATGTGTTTTTAATCGGGCGTGTAATAGAGTTTACCAATTTCAATTTTTTGTCGTCCCGTTTCCTCACGCCATTTATTGCTGTCTCGTAAAGAATAAACGCAGCCACAATATTCCTGTTGATAAAAACGTTCACGCTTACTGATTTCGATCATGCGTTGCGATCCTCCAGCTTTACGCCAGTTGTAATCCCAATAAATCACATCATCATATTTTTCAGCTGCACGGTGACCGCAACCGTTGATTTGATCCATATCTTTCCAGCGAGAAATACCAAGGCAACTAGTAAACACAGGAAAACCATGCTCATGAGCATATTCAGCGGCTTTTTCAAAACGCATATCAAAACACATGGTACAACGAATGCCACGTTCAGGTTCCCATTCCATGCCTTTTGCGCGATCAAACCATTGTTGGCGATCGTAGTCAGCATCAATAAACGGAATCCCAAATTTTTGGGCAAAGCGGATATTTTCTTCTTTACGAATTAAATATTCTTTTAATGGATGAATATTCGGATTATAAAAATAAATTGTAAATTCAATACCAGAGGCCAAAATGGCTTCCATCACTTCACCTGAACAAGGCGCACAGCAAGAGTGGAGAAGCAACTTATTATGTCCTTCGGGTAATTCGAGTTTTTCACGAATAAAAGGCGCATTGGGATCCTTGCGCACTTTTTGTTTACGTGGTTTTTGAAATTTAGGTTGAGAATCGACCGCACTTTGCGGTTGAATTTGTTCTTCAGTCATATTAATAAGTTCGATCTACCGATAAATAAGCCAGTGAAATTAAGGCTTTTTTGTATTCGCTTTCAGGTAATAAGGCAATAGCATCCACGGCTTTTTTCGCTTCTTGTTTCGCACGATCCATCGCGTAATCAAGGGATTTGTGTTCAGCCATGATCGCAAGTACTTCATCAATCGCATCACGTTTTCCGCCTTGTTCAATGGCTTCGCGAATAAGTGCGGCTTGTTGTGGATTACCATGACGCATTGCGTGTAATAAAGGAAGAGTAGGTTTACCTTCGGCGAGGTCGTCACCCACATTTTTGCCTAATGCTGCAGCGTTTGCGCTGTAATCTAGCACGTCATCTACTAATTGGAATGCGGTACCAAGATAACGACCATATTCTTGAAATGCGGTTTCAATTGATTTTTCAGCGCCCGCAACAATCGCCACAGATTGTGCTGCCACTTCAAATAAGCGTGCCGTTTTACTATAAATCACACGCATATAGCTTTCTTCTGTGGTATCGGGATCATTCACGTTCATCAATTGTTGAACTTCACCTTCCGCCAACACGTTGGTGGCGTCCGCCATAATGCGAAGAATATCTAGCGATTGTAACTGCGCCACTAACTGGAAGGCGCGAGTATAAATGAAGTCACCCACTAATACGCTAGCCGCATTACCAAAGGCAGAGTTTGCTGTTGCGCGGCCACGACGCATATCCGATTCATCTACCACATCATCATGTAATAAAGAAGCGGTGTGAATAAATTCAACAAAGGTAGCACAAGTGGCCACTTTATCGCTTTCGTAGCCTAATGCACGTGCCGCTAAAACCGCAATAAGTGGTCGAATACGTTTTCCGCCACCTTGTACAATATAAAAACCAAGCTGATTAACCATCGGCACATCGGAGTTAATTTGTGCTAAAATAGCTTGGTTGACTTTCTGCATATCCGCATCTGTTAATGCTTGGATTGCATGCATATCCATTAAATCTTGTTTGTTCATCTTCATTTGGTTCGATGGTTGTGTATATAAAAGAAAAGTGCGGTGAATTCTACCCGATTTTTCAGGGTTTTTGAAATTAAGCTCGAGGAAAAGCGCTTTTTTTTATTTTATTGCAAATAAGTGCTTGCGATCGAGTTGTTTTTTCCGTAGAATTTGCGACCTATTTATATGAATTTTGAAGTGCGGACCGAAAATAGTAACGGAGAAGCACAATTTATAGCGGAGTATTTATGTACGCAGTTTTCCAAAGTGGCGGTAAACAACACCGTGTGAGCGAAGGTCAAGTAGTTCGTTTAGAAAAACTTGAACTTGCAACTGGCGCAACAGTTGAGTTCGACTCAGTGTTGATGGTCGTTAATGGTGAAGATGTTAAAATTGGTGCACCAGTAGTAGCTGGCGCGAAAGTAGTGGCTGAAGTTGTGGCACAAGGTCGTGGCGATAAAGTTAAAATCGTTAAGTTCCGTCGTCGTAAACACAGCCGTAAACAACAAGGTCATCGTCAGTGGTTCACAGAAGTGAAAATCACTGGGATTCAAGCATAATTTCAGAGGAGATCAAGTAGATGGCAACTAAAAAAGCTGGTGGTTCAACTCGTAACGGTCGTGATTCTGAAGCTAAACGCCTTGGTGTTAAACGTTTCGGTGGCGAATCTGTATTAGCAGGTAGCATCATTGTACGTCAACGTGGTACTAAATTCCACGCAGGTAACAACGTAGGTATGGGTCGTGACCACACCTTATTTGCTACCGCTGACGGTAAAGTAAAATTTGAAGTTAAAGGCGAGAAAAGCCGTAAATACGTAAGTATTGTAACTGAATAATTTTACATCTGATTTGATAAACGCCCCGCATTATCTGTGGGGCGTTTTCTTTGTTTTCTTACCTGTGATTTACAATCATTAATCAAATCTGTTATCTTGGCACTGTCATTCATTCTCTTCAATATTTCTTAGAATGAAATTTACCTGAATTCCTAACTGTGCTTTAGCCAAATAAAGGAAGACATCATGAAACAACAACCTCTTTTAGGATTTCTATTTGCTTTAATTACAGCGATGGCATGGGGATCTTTACCCATTGCGTTAAAACAGGTTTTATCCGTGATGACGCCACAAACGATCGTGTGGTATCGCTTTATTGTGGCATTTTTAGCACTCTTTATTTTGCTTGCCTATAAGAAAAAATTGCCACAATTTTTGAAAGGTGGTCAATTTATTTGGTTGGTTGTCATTGGTGTCATAGGGTTGTCTGGCAACTTCTTCTTATTTAATAGTTCACTTAAGTTTATTGATTCTTCTTCAGCTCAAATTTTTATTCACTTTTCCTCTTTTGGCATGTTGATTTGCGGTCTTTTTGTCTTTAAAGAAAAGCTCGGATTACACCAAAAAATAGGTTTAGTCTTATTACTTGTAGGGTTAGTGCTTTTCTTCAATGATAAGCTAGATGGGTTTCAAGGAGAAAGTCGCTATTTAACGGGCGTATTATTAAGTCTGGCTGGCTCGTTAATTTGGGTGGCTTATGGTATGGCACAGAAATTAATGCTTCGCCGTTTTAGTTCACCACAAATTTTATTAATGATTTATTTCGGTTGTCTTTTGGTATTTACGCCGGTTGCTGAATTTTCCCAAGTGAGAGAACTCAGCCCGTTAGCGTTTGGTTGTTTGGTTTATTGTTGTTTAAATACCTTATTTGGTTATGGCGCTTATGCTGAAGCCCTTAATCGTTGGGAAGTTTCTAAAGTAAGCGTTGTGATTACTTTAGTACCACTATTTACCATTTTCTTTGCTCATCTTGCGCATTATGCGAGCCCTGATAATTTTGCCGCGCCAGAATTAAATATGATTAGCTATATCGGGGCGTTTGTTGTAGTATGCGGAGCAATTTTGTCGGCAATCGGACATAAGTTATTACCGCAATCAAAGTAAAGTGCGGTTAAATATTGGAGAGTTTTTATGAAATTTATTGATGAAGCCCTGATTCGTGTGGAAGCAGGGGATGGTGGAAACGGTTGTGTAAGTTTCCGCCGTGAAAAATTTATCCCAAAAGGCGGCCCTGATGGCGGTGATGGCGGTGATGGCGGTGATGTTTATTTGGTTGCAGATGAAAACTTAAATACTTTGATCGATTATCGCTTTACGAAACGTTTTGCCGCAGAACGCGGTGAGAATGGGCATAGTTCAGATTGTACAGGTCGTCGCGGTAAAGATATTACATTACGTGTGCCGGTGGGAACGCGTGCAATTGATAATGACACCAAAGAAGTGCTTGGAGATTTAACAAAGCATGGTGCCAAAATGTTAGTGGCGAAAGGTGGTTATCATGGTTTAGGTAATACACGTTTCAAATCTTCAGTGAACCGTGCACCTCGCCAAAAAACCATGGGTACACCAGGGGAAAAACGCGATTTATTATTAGAATTAATGCTTCTTGCGGATGTCGGGATGCTAGGTTTACCGAATGCAGGTAAGTCTACCTTTATTCGTGCCGTTTCAGCAGCAAAACCAAAAGTCGCTGATTATCCATTTACCACTTTAGTACCAAGTTTAGGTGTGGTGAAAGTGGATGAGAGCCATAGCTTTGTGGTAGCAGATATTCCAGGATTGATTGAAGGTGCATCGGATGGTGCGGGTTTAGGGATTCGCTTCTTAAAACATCTAGAACGTTGTCGCGTGTTAATTCATTTAGTAGATATTAACCCAATTGATGAATCCGATCCTGCTGATAACATAGCGATCATTGAGTCAGAATTATTCCAATATAGCGAAAAATTGGCAGATAAACCGCGTTGGTTAGTCTTCAACAAAATTGATACAATGACCGAAGAAGAGGCGCATGAACGAGCACAAGAGATTACCGAACGTCTTGGTTGGGAAGAAGGCTATCACCTTATTTCTGCCGCAACCGGTAAAAATGTGCCGCCACTTTGTCGTGATATTATGGATTTCATTGAAGCAAATCCACGTGATGCGGAAGTAGAAGAAAATAAACCAGAAGAAGTGAAATTCAAATGGGAAGACTACCATCAAGAACAGCTTGCTGAACATCAATTTGATGATGAAGATGACGACTGGGATGATTGGGACGAAGAAGATGAAGAAGGCGTTGAGTTTATTTATAAACCTTAATGCCTAAATGAAAAAAAGAGCGGAAATTTGACCGCTCTTTTTTTATTGGTATTAACCTTTCTTTTTCCCACCTTGACGCGCTTTAAAGCGAGGGTTGGTTTTCGAAATGACATAAACGACACCGTGGCGACGAACAATTTTGCAGCCAGGACGATTTTTTGCGCTTTTGAGTGAAGATAATACTTTCATTGAATATTCCTATTTTGATTTAAATGCACCAAATTTACCGTAACGGCTTGCAAATTCACTTGCACGACCTTCGTTACCAATTTGACGAGTTTTACCAGTATAAAACGGGTGGGAAGCAGATGAAGTATCACACATAAATACAGGGTATTCATTACCATCTTCCCATTTCATGGTGTTGTTAGTTTTAGCACAAGAACGGATCAGAAAGCCTTGTTTCGCGTTGGAATCATAAAATAAAACGGTACGATAATTTTCAGGGTGAATGCCTTTTTTCATTAGAGCTCCTTATATAACGAAAAGAATTGGGCGAAGATACTAATTCAAAAGAGAATGATTATCAATATAATTTTATTCATAGCCATGAGAATTTTTTTCATATTGAGAAAAAGAAAAATGCCTTTCGGTTGAAAGGCATTTTGTCAGTTTGGAGGGAGAGTTATCCACGATGTGCGTTTTTCATAATACGCTCTTTCGCTACTTTCCATTCTCGCTCTTTAATATCATCACGTTTATCATGTTGTTTTTTACCTTTCGCAAGACCGATTTTGATCTTTGCCCAAGGGCCTTTCCAATAAAGAGAAAGGGCAACAATGGTAAAACCATCACGGCTTGATTTACCGAAAAGATTATCCAGTTCACGTTTATTCAATAAAAGTTTACGTGTACGCGTCGGATCGCAAACCACGTGGGTCGAGGCCAAGCTTAATGGTTGAATGGTCGCACCAAATAAATAGGCTTCACCATTTTTAAAAATGATATAGCTGTCGCTGATATTGGCTTTACCAGCACGCATTGATTTTACTTCCCAACCTTGTAATTCAAGGCCGGCTTCAATTTCATCTTCAATAAAATATTCGTGTCTGGCTCGTTTATTTAACGCAATGGTGTTGGAGCCGACTTTGACTTTCTTCTTGGTCATTGTTATCCGTTGTTCATTAATCGTAAATTGGCGTTGATTTTACCGAATCTCGCCGTGGATAGCAAAAAACAAAAGGCTGATTTGACTCAGCCTTTTATTACTTAATGATCGATTATTCTTCTAATTCACCACAGAAACGATAGCCTTCACCATGCACGGTAGCAATAATTTCTGGAGTATTAGGATGATCTTCAAAGTGTTTGCGAATACGACGAATTGTCACATCCACAGTACGATCTTGTGGTTTTAATTCACGTCCTGTCATTTTTAGCAATAATTCTTCACGAGTTTGCAATTTGCCAGGGTTTTCGCAGAAATGCAACATGGCACGGAATTCACTACGAGGCAGTTTAAATTCAACGCCTTCAGGTGTGATTAAATTGTGGCTATTTAAATCCAGCGTCCACCCATTAAAACGATAGTTCTCACGTTGTAAATGGGTTTCTTTGCCATTTAGTGTCATGGTACGATGTAATAAATTTCTCGCACGAATGGTAAGCTCTCTTGGGTTAAATGGCTTCGTGAGATAATCATCTGCCCCAATTTCCAAGCCTAAAATTTTATCGACCTCGTTATCTCGCCCCGTGAGGAAGATTAATGGAATTGCTGCTTTCTCACGTAATTCACGCCCTAGTAATAAACCATTTTTACCAGGTAAGTTGATATCTAATACGATGAGATTGACTGTTTCTGAGTTTAACTGACGATACATTTCCGCACCATCTTGTGCTTGTAATACCTCATAGCCCTCAGCTTCAAAAATTCCTCTTAATGTATTACGGGTTACCGCTTCATCTTCCACGATGAGAATTTTCGGGGTAGCCATTCGTTGCTCCTTGTTATACTTCGTTATGGGCATATTCTATAATTGTAACATTGCTGTAACAACAGAAAAGTGCGGTCATTGTTTAAATTACATTTAATTTTATGATCTAAGTCATAAATTATTAACATTCTGCTTATCTATGCTAGAATTTTAGCAGGAACAATACTTGGAACTTTATGATGAAGCGAATTCTTCTTTTTTTATTTTTTATTTTTACCACACTCTCCACTCAAGCTGGTCTTCTTGATAAGAAACCAGCTTTCTTACCAGTGGATGACGCTTTTCAATTTTCAGCTGCGAAAAGCGAGAATCAAGAAAATGTGATCGTTAATTGGTCGATTGCGGAAGGGTATTATCTCTATCAAGAGAAAATTTCTGTGAAGCTCAATCAAGAAGAAACCTCATCATTTGATGTGGCTACATTTTCTATTTCACCCGAAGATTATCACGATCCTTATTTTGGCTTGATGAAGATTTTCAAAAAGCCCGTGCAAGCTATTTTTAAAGCGAGTCAGCCGCCATTAAAAGCAGAAGATGTGGTTGAAATTGCTTACCAAGGTTGTACTGAGGGCTTTTGTTATCCCCCTGAAGTGAAAGAAATTAAAGTGGCAGATTTGCCGATTGCACAGGTCGCTAATACTGAAAAAACATCGGAAAACTCGACCGCACTTTCAGCACAACCTAAAGCTGAGCAAGACCGTTTAGCGGAAAGTTTATTTAACAGTAAATATGCCGTATTTGGCTTTTTCTTATTGGGCTTAGGTTTGGCCTTTACCCCTTGTGTGTTACCCATGCTGCCGTTGCTTTCAGCGATTGTGATTGGTCAAAATCAACGCCCTAATATGTGGCGCGCTTTCGCATTAAGCTTTGTGTATGTGCAGGGAATGGCGTTGACTTATACCTTGCTGGGCTTGATTGTGGCTGCAATTGGTTTACCATTCCAAGTGGCTTTACAACATCCTTATGTGATGATTGGCTTATCAATCATCTTTGTCTTGTTAGCGTTGTCGATGTTCGGTGTATTTACCTTACAACTCCCAAGCTCCTTACAAACAAAACTCTCTTTACTTAGCCAACAGCAAAAAGCAGGTGCCTTTGGTGGCGTGTTCTTAATGGGGATGATTGCGGGGCTTGTGGCTTCGCCTTGTACATCCGCACCGCTTTCTGGCGCCTTGCTTTATGTGGCGCAGAGTGGGGATTTGTTTACAGGTGCGATCACGCTTTATTTGCTCGCGTTGGGCATGGGTGTACCGCTGATTTTAATCACTTTATTTGGGAATAAAATCCTGCCTAAATCAGGTATGTGGATGGAAACGGTCAAAAAGCTCTTTGGCTTTGTGATGCTCGCGTTACCGGTATTCTTAATTTCTCGTATTTTGCCGGATGAATGGACTCCAAGATTATGGGCGATGCTGGGTACCGCATTTTTCATTTGGTTTGCGTTCCAAATGCCAAAAAATGGCACCGGTTGGGTATTCCGAATTTTCTTTTTAGTGGCGGCAATGATTAGTGTTAAACCGCTTCAAACTTGGGTTTGGGGCGAAAGCCAAGCACCAAGTGCGGTCGAAAATAAAGCCGTTTCTCATGTTGAATTTAAGAAAGTGAAAAGCGAAGCTGAATTGCAGCAAGCACTTGCTGAAAATAACAAACCACTTGTGATGCTTGATCTTTATGCAGATTGGTGTGTGGCTTGTAAAGAGTTTGAAAAAGAAACATTCAGTGATTCAAGTGTCCAAAAAGCCTTTGGCGACATGCTGCTTCTTCAAGTTGATATGACAAAAAACTCCGAAGAAAACCGTGCTTTAATGACAAAATATAAAGTGTTAGGTTTACCGACTATTTTATTCTTTAGCCGAAATGGAAAAGAAATAGAGGGGAGTCGTGTTAACGGATTCATACCGCCAGTTGAGTTTTTACAATGGATTGAGAAAATCAGTAAAGCGTAAGATTATTTCCTAATAGTAAAAAGTCTTTTTCGATTTGAGGTATTGTTTGGCTTTGAGTTAATCATTAATATACGCCCCGTTCTCAAATCACTTTTTATTTTTTATTAGGAAAACTTTATGAAAAACTTAGAAAAATACTCTCCGTATGTTTTAGCTTTATTACGTATCGTCGCTGCGTATATGTTTATCTTACACGGCACAGCGAAATTCTGGGAATTCCCAATTTCAATGACGGGCGGTAACGGCGCAGTGGGCGATCCAATGATGATCGTTGGTGGAGTAATCGAGATTGTCGGTTCAATCCTATTAATTTTAGGTTTATTTGTTCGCCCAGCGGCATTTATCCTTTCGGGTCAAATGGCTTATGCGTATTTCTTTATGCACGTTGCAGGTAAAGGGAATTTATTCTTCCCAATCGCGAACGGTGGTGAACTTGCTTTACTTTACTCTCTCGTGTTCTTCTATTTTGTGTTTGCTGGTGCTGGTGCATTTTCTTTAGATAACCGCAAACGCTAATCACATTATTCACACTGTTAAGTTGCCCGCATTTTGCGGGCTTTTTTATTTTTTAAACCTCCTAAATAATAAGCAGTCGAACCTTGAAGTGCGCTTACCAGGAAAATTTTTTCTACATAAACGCAAACGTTTGCGTTATAATTCCCCGCGCTTATTTTTAACCATTTAATTAAAGGAAAATGTAATGACAGATCGTCCAATTCGTCAGGCTTTACTGAGTGTTTCTGATAAAACCGGTATCGTAGAATTTGCTCAAGGCTTAGTACAGCGTGGTGTAAAACTACTTTCCACAGGCGGTACCGCAAAATTGTTGGAGCAGCATGGTTTGCCGGTGACTGAAGTGTCTGATTATACGGGATTCCCTGAAATGATGGACGGTCGTGTGAAAACCTTGCATCCAAAAGTGCATGGCGGGATTCTTGGTCGTCGTGGTACAGATGACGCTATCATGCAGCAACATGGCATTGAAGGCATTGATATGGTCGTCGTGAATTTATATCCATTTGCCGCAACAGTAGCGAAGCCAAATTGTACGTTAGAAGACGCAGTAGAAAATATCGATATTGGTGGACCAACCATGGTGCGTTCTGCAGCGAAAAACCACAAAGATGTGGCGATCGTAGTGAATAATCATGATTTTAACGCCATTCTTGCGGAAATGGATAAACACCACAACAGCCTAACACTTGAAACTCGTTTTGACCTTGCGATTAAAGCATTTGAACATACCGCTCAATATGATTCTATGATTGCCAACTATTTTGGACAAATGGTGAAACCGTATCATGTGGCAGAGGAAGAAGATGCCAATGCGAAGTGCGGTCAATTCCCACGTACTTTAAACCTTAACTTCGTGCGTAAACAAACCATGCGTTACGGCGAAAATGCCCATCAAAATGCAGCCTTTTATGTTGATTTGAATGTGAAAGAGGCGAGCGTGGCTACGGCTAATCAACTCCAAGGTAAAGCCTTGTCTTACAATAATATTGCAGACACTGATGCAGCCCTTGAATGTGTAAAAGAATTTGATGAACCGGCCTGTGTGATTGTGAAACACGCTAACCCATGTGGTGTGGCTTTAGGTAAAGATATTTTAGACGCCTATAATCGCGCTTATCAAACCGATCCAACCTCTGCATTTGGCGGCATTATTGCTTTCAACCGTGAATTAGACGAAAAAACCGCGAATGAAATTGTGGAACGCCAATTCGTTGAAGTGATTATTGCACCGAAAGTTTCTGCTGAAGCGCAAGAAGTTGTGAAACGTAAGAAAAATGTTCGTTTGCTTGAATGTGGTGAATGGACTTCTCGTTCTGAACGTTTAGATTTCAAACGCGTGAACGGTGGCTTGTTAGTACAAGATGCCGATTTAGGCATGGTTGGTTTGGATGATTTAAAAGTGGTGAGCAAACGTCAACCAACCGAACAGGAATTAAAAGATTTATTGTTCTGCTGGAAAGTCGCGAAGTTCGTGAAATCCAATGCCATTGTTTATGCTAAAGATAATCAAACTATTGGCATTGGTGCAGGCCAAATGAGCCGCGTATATTCTGCGAAGATTGCGGGTATTAAGGCTCAGGATGAAGGTTTAACTGTAGCGGGTTGTGTAATGGCATCTGATGCGTTCTTCCCATTCCGTGATGGCATTGATGCGGCGGCGAAAGTAGGAATTCAATGTGTTATCCATCCAGGTGGTTCAATGCGCGATCAAGAAGTCATCGATGCAGCAGATGAACATAATATGGTGATGGTATTAACTGGAATGAGACATTTCCGTCATTAATTTATCTAACCCCCCCCTCTTTAGCAAAGAGGGGAAGGGGAGATTTGGCAGAAGTGATTTCAAGCTCATACTAAATTCAATATTGTTTAAATCTCCCCCTAGCCCCCTCTTTACAAAAGAGGGGGGAATTACAGGAAAAAATAGCCGCACTTTTTTAAATTAGGCATACGCAAGGACTACAACATGAACATCCTCATCATCGGAAATGGCGGTCGTGAACACGCCTTAGCTTGGAAAGCAGCACAATCTCCATTAGCAGATAAAGTTTTTGTCGCACCGGGCAATGCGGGTACAGCATTGGAACACAAAGTAGAAAACGTAAATATTTCTGCGACAGATATCCCTGCCTTAGTGAAATTTGCTCAAGATAAACAAATTGGATTAACCATTGTTGGCCCTGAAGCACCATTAGTGATTGGGATAGTTGATGCATTTCGGGCTGCTGGATTGAAAATTTTTGGCCCAACTCAAGCGGCTGCGCAATTGGAAGGTTCAAAAGCATTTACCAAAGATTTCCTCGCGCGTCATAAAATCCCAACGGCAGAATATCAAAACTTTACCGAAGTTGAGCCTGCGTTAGCGTATTTGCATGAGAAAGGCGCGCCAATTGTCGTTAAAGCAGATGGTTTAGCAGCGGGCAAAGGTGTAATCGTTGCAATGACATTGCAAGAAGCGGAAGAGGCTGTGCGTGATATGCTTTCAGGTAATGCCTTTGGTCAAGCGGGTAGCCGAGTGGTGATTGAAGAGTTTCTAGATGGCGAAGAAGCGAGTTTTATCGTCATGGTAGATGGTAAAAACGTCGAACCAATGGCAACCAGTCAAGATCATAAACGCGTGGGCGAAAATGATACAGGTTTAAATACTGGTGGCATGGGGGCGTATTCGCCTGCACCAGTGGTGACACCTGAAATTCATGATCGCATTATGCGTGAAGTGATTTATCCAACGGTTAATGGTATGGCGGCAGAAGGCAATGTTTACACAGGTTTCTTGTATGCCGGATTAATGATCATGCCAAATGGTCAGCCGAAAGTGATTGAATTTAACTGCCGTTTTGGCGATCCAGAAACACAGCCAATTATGCTACGCCTCGAATCAGATCTCGTTGAGCTTTGTCTTAAAGCTTGCGAGGGAAAATTGGATGAAGTGAAATCCCAATGGAATCCAAAAGCGTCCTTAGGTATTGTGTTAGCCGCAGAAGGGTATCCAGGCGATTATCGTAAAGGCGATGTGATTAGCAGTTTACCACAAAGCGCGGTCGAAAATGAGAAAGTTTTCTTAGCGGGCGTCGCAGAAAAAGAAGGCAAATTAGTTACGAATGGCGGTCGCGTACTTTGTGTTACTGCATTAGGCGAAAGCGTATTTAAAGCACAACAAAAAGCCTTAAAACTCGCGGAGCAAATTCAATGGACTGGACGTTTTTATCGTCGAGATATTGGTCATCGTGCCGTCGCTCGTGAACAATAAAAATTAACTACTTTAATGTTAAGGGATAGAATGGATTATAAAAATAAGGAATTATGTCGTCTTCGCACAATCAGTTTTTTTCTGACATTATATAAAGATAAATCGCAATGGGAAAGCGCCCTTTATTCGGTGAAACGTGATGTGGATCTGTTATTGCCAGCTGTGCAGAAAGCCGGTTATACCTTGCAATCAATTCGAGTAATTACCAATCCCTTTGGTGAATATTTGGATTTAACCAATTTGCAGACAGCAAAAGCAGATTTGCAGTATTTAACGGAATTATTGAATAAATTTAATGAAAGTGGCATTCGTCTTCGATTTGCAATAGGTGCGGCGAGAAATAAAGAGGAAATCGCGTTATTGCCAGAGTTAATCGCAGCTTATGGCGACTTGTGTAATGCTTGTGTTAATGTGCCATTAGATGAAAATGGCGTATTAGATAATGAACTTATCGAACAATCTGTTTATGCGGTACAACGAATTGCAAATATCACACCACGTGGCGAAGGTAATTTTAACTTTACGGTGAATTTTAACTGCAAGCCATTTATTCCTTATTTCCCCGCCGGTTATCATCTAAGTCATTTACCAAATAGTTTCGTCATTGGTTTAGAAACACCTGATTTATTAGTCGAAGTATTAAAATCTGTACCAAAATCGTCTCATAATCAATTTTATGCGGATTGTTATCAGGCGATGTCCCAAGCGCTGCAATATCATGTAGATCAAGTATTAGAGATGCTAAGTGCGGTCAAATTATCAGGTGAATTTGAATTTGCAGGTATCGATAGTTCGGCGGCACCATCAAAAAATTGTGCATCCATGACAAAAATCTATGAATTAATGGGATTACCTTATTTTGGTGCGGCTGGTTCAGTAGAGGTTTCTGCCTTACTGACAAAAGTGTTTAAATCAATCCAACGTGTGTCATTGGTTGGGTTTTCCGGATTAATGTTGGCGGTGACAGAAGATTTAGGTTTAGCCGAAGGGACACAAAAACACTATTTTGATATCCGTGCTTTACTGACTTATAGTGCGGTATGTGGTATCGGTTTAGATACGGTTCCAGTGGCGGGAAATGCTAAGGCTGAAAGTATAGCGGCTATTATGCGTGATACAGGAACAATGGCATTTCGCTTAAATAAACCACTAACTGTACGCTTATTCCCCATTCCGAATAAGGTTGCAGGTGAAATATCAGAATTTGAGAGTGATGATTTATGTAACTGCCGCCTTTTGCGTATTCCGGATTAAATAAAAATTTCCCTACTTTGTTGTGATGAATGTTATCCCTACTGACAATAAAAGGAGTATCTTATGAGAAAGTTAATATTGGGTAGTTTTGTAGCAGTATTATTAACAGGTTGTGCTGGGGCTTCAAATGTTTCACAAAGCTCAACGTTAGATGGCGAATGGATTTGTCATACTATCCCGACGAAAGATAAACAAACTTATGATCGTTTAGATCATTTTGTCTTGAAATCTGATGGAACAGGTGCCTTGCGAGGAATTTCCTACATCGAATTGGATAAAGAAAAAACTATTCGTTATTTAATAAAAGGCAAGGTGAAATGGCAGAGCCAAAATAATGTCTTGAGTTTTGATTTTATCAATCGTTCTATGGTACCAGCTCATAGTAAAAATGTGGCTAAAGTCATCAAGCAAAATAAAGTCCTACAAAAACAAGAAAAAGAAGAGCTGGCTGCATTTTATAGTAAATCTGCCAATCATACAGATATGCCAATTGAGCTGAAAAAAAATGGCAATCAACTTATTCTCGGTAAGGATTATTCAACCTGCCGACGAGTTACAGAGAATGACAAGGACATTCAGTTATTGAATAAGTGGTTTGTCAAGAAATAGGGTCGATTAAGAAAAACGAATACGATTTCAACCGCACTTTATTTTTAGGTACGGGGATCTGATTAATAAAAGGAGAGTTATGATGAGAAAATTAGTATTAAGTAGTCTTATCGCTGTATTGTTATCAGGATGTGCAACAGCGCATCAACAAACTGAACAGGAAAAAGCCTTAGTTGGCGATTGGATTTGCCATGTAAAACCTGCAGCCAAATCCCCTTTACCTGTTGAGCATTTTGATTATGTCACCTATCACGCAGATCAAACTGTGCTTCTACGTGGTATTTCACAGATTGATACACAAGAAGGCTGGATGCGTTATTTATTGCAAGCTAAAGCCAAATGGCAGGCGAATGATGGCAAGTTAAGTTATGACTTTACGGATCGTCTATTTAAAACAGCGCATTCACCACAAGTCGCGAAAATTATTGAACAATCTCCAGAATTTAAAGAATTAGATAAGGAATTTGTTTCACCTTGTAATAACTGCGGTAATCATTTGGATATGAAGATTAAAATGAAAAGCCCAACAAGGATGACTAATTTTAATACCTATACGAAAGAAATCAGCCAATGCCGTAAATTGGGAACTGGCGATAAAACAAAAGAAGTTAAACTAATTGAGAAATTAGTGAAAGAAAAAGGCTCGATTTAGATAAATGAATGTTTTTCATTGTAATAATGAAAAATATGATCGAAATTTTTGATTAAGTTTTTACTTGGAAACAGGTAAACTATACACAAATAATTCAAACAACGAGGAAAACACAATGTTTAAAAAAAGTATGAACATCGCTGATTACGATCCGGTTCTATGGCAAGCCATTCAGGGCGAAAATCGTCGTCAAGAAGAGCATATCGAGCTTATCGCATCTGAAAACTATGCAAGCCCACGCGTAATGGAAGCGCAAGGTTCACAGTTTACTAACAAGTATGCTGAAGGCTATCCAGGTAAACGTTACTACGGCGGTTGTGAGTACGCAGACATTGTAGAGCAGTTAGCAATTGATCGTGCTAAAGAGTTGTTTGGTGCGGATTATGTAAACGTACAACCACATTCTGGCTCACAAGCCAATGCGGCGGTATATGGGGCATTAATCAATGCGGGCGATACCATTTTAGGGATGGATTTAGCACATGGTGGTCACTTAACCCATGGGGCGAAAGTGAGTTTCTCCGGTAAAATCTATAATTCTGTGCTTTATGGTATCACTGCTGATGGTTTAATCGACTATGAAGATGTGCGTCAAAAAGCATTAGAGCATAAACCAAAAATGATTGTGGCGGGTTTCTCTGCTTATTCTCAAGTTGTAGATTGGAAAAAAATGCGCGAAATCGCCGATGAAGTAGGCGCGTATTTATTTGTGGATATGGCGCACGTTGCAGGTTTAATCGCAGCAGGTTTATATCCAAACCCATTACCATACGCACATGTTGTAACAACGACTACCCATAAAACCTTAGGTGGTCCACGTGGCGGTTTAATCCTTTCTTCTTGCGGTGATGAAGAGCTTTATAAACGCTTACAATCTTCTGTTTTCCCTGCAAACCAAGGTGGTCCATTAGTTCACATTATTGCGGCGAAAGCAGTATGTTTCAAAGAAGCATTAGAACCAGCTTATAAAGAATACCAAGCAAATGTAATTAAAAATGCGAAAGCAATGGTGGAAGTGTTTAAACAACGCGGTTATGACGTGGTTTCAAATGGCACAGAAAACCATTTATTCTTAGTGAGCTTCATCAAACAAGGCTTAACCGGTAAAGCAGCTGATGCTGCGTTAGGTAAAGCGAATATCACAGTGAATAAAAACTCTGTACCAAATGATCCACAAAAACCATTTGTGACCTCTGGTATTCGTGTTGGTACACCAGCGGTGACTCGTCGTGGCTTTAACGAACAAGACTGCCGTGAGTTAGCCGGCTGGATGTGTGATGTATTAGATGCATTAGGCAAAGAAAACGAAGAACAAGTGATTGCAGCAACCAAAGAAAAAGTATTGGCAATCTGCAAACGTCTTCCTGTTTACGCATAATGCTGATTCAGCTTTTATTTGTGATGTTAGCGGCGGTAAATATCGCCGCTTATTTTTTAATGTGGAAAGACAAAGTCCGCGCGGTTCGTCACGGTTGGCGAATTTCTGAAAATACCTTTTTTCTATTAAGCCTTCTTGGTGGGTTTATTGGCGTTTATTGCGGGATGAAACGCTTTCGTCATAAAACCAAACACTTCAGTTTTAAATTTGTCGTCGTGTTCAGTGCATTTATTTGGTTGATCTTAATGCCATATTGGTATTTCTTTCTTGAATAATGTTGAGTACAGAATGACTTTCAGTAAGAAAAAAGCCTAGAGAAATATCTCTAGGCTTTTTAGTATGTGATTAGACTATTTAAAAATAAGGCGTCGATTTCGACTTTTTTTCACTTGTGAAAGTGTAATTAATCCCAACACAATGACATAGACAGCGAAAATAAATACCAACCATTGCACCATCGTGATGCCGAAAAGTGACCATTGGCTTTCGTTACAGCTGCCTGTTGGATTGAACACCGCAGGTAGCCATTTATGGAATGGTAGCGTTTCTGGAAAGTTTGGTATAAATTCACATTGTTTCCATGGCGCAGGGTTCATTTGTAAATCAAGGTGACGAATGGAGATCATTAATCCTTTGATTGCACTAAATAAACCCACAATAAGAGCAAGAATGCGGACAATAAGCGAACTAGGGGCTAAGGCGCCGATAAAACCAGCAATAAATAACCCTACCATAGCTAAACGTTCGTAAACACAAAGTACGCAAGGTTGTAAACCCATGCCGTATTGAAAGTAAAGTGCGGTCGATTCTAAGGCAAATGCGGAAAATGCCAAAAAGATCCACGCTGAACGTTTAAGGGATAATTGCTTAAAAAAGTCGAGCATTCTTTCTCCTTATGCTTCATTAAATTGGAAGAATTAAGCCAAGGTTTGCAAGCCAAATCGTCATTCCTGGTAGGATAAATTCGATTGCAAGGAAACCAACTAGCGTTAATACGATAGTGTAAGGCAATGCCATGTAGACCATTCTACCATAAGAAAGTTTAATTAACGGTGCAAGCGATGATGTTAATAAGAACAAGAATGCGGCTTGACCGTTTGGTGTAGCGACAGAAGGTAAGTTTGTACCTGTATTGATTGCTACCGCAAGTAATTCAAATTGGTGCGGTGCAATTGCGCCTGTCGCAAGGGCATGTTTCGCTTCATTGATATAAACTGTTGCTACGAATACGTTATCAGAAATCGCAGAAAGTAAACCATTGAAACCGTAGAATAATGCTAACTGTGTTTTCTCTTCAGAACTTAATACAAAGTGAATAATTGGCGCAAAGAGTTTTTGATCGATAATCACCGCAACGACAGAGAAAAATACGACTAATAATGCAGTGAAAGGTAAACTTTCTTGGAATGCTTTACCAATAGCGTGTTCATCAGTTACACCAGTAAAGGTTGTTGCAAGGATAATCACACTTAAACCAATCATGCCTACAGCCGCTAAATGGAAGGCTAAACCTAAGATCAACCAAACCGCGATAACCGCTTGGACAGAAAGACGAATCTTATCTTGTTTAGACATTTTTTGTGCGTTTTCACGATCTAAATCCGCTAAGACTTGCCATACTTCTTCCGGTAGTTTTTCACCATAACCGAATAATTTAAATTTTTCGACTAAAATACAAGTGAGTAATCCGCAGATAAATACAGGGACTGTCACAGGAGCCATACGGAAGAAAAATTCAATGAAATTCCATTTAGCTTGTTCTGCAATGATTAAGTTTTGTGGTTCACCTACCATGGTCATTACACCACCGAGTGCAGTACCGACACCAGCATGCATCATTAAGCTACGTAAGAAAGAGCGGAATTTTTCGAGAGTTTCATGATTTTTGATTTTGTTATCATCGGCAATATCAACTGCATCCTGTAGATTTTTCCCTGATGCGACTTTGTGATAAACCCCATAGAAGCCCATGGCAACACTGATGATGACCGCCACAACAGTCAATGCATCTAAGAAAGCTGAAAGAAATGCCGCACTAAAACAGAATGCTAAAGAGAGAACGATTTTAGAACGGATACGCACTAATAATTTGGTGAAGACATAAAGCAAAAGTTGCTTCATAAAATAAATACCGGCGACCATGAAGATTAAAAGTAAAACGACTTCAAAGTTTGCCACGATCTCCGCTTTAACGTGTTCGGCATTCGTCATGCCAATGGCAATGGCTTCAAATGCTAATAAACCACCTGGTTGAAGAGGGTAGCATTTTAATGCCATGGCTAGCGTGAAAATAAACTCTGCTACGAGTAGCCAGCCTGCAAAAAATGGACTAACAAAAAAGAATAAAATCGGGTTAATTACCAAGAAGGCAATAATGGTTAATTTATACCAATCTGGACTTGCGCCCAGAAAGTTTTTCATGAATGCTTGTGTGTAAGTCATATCGAACTCCGTTTTTTTATAGTCCTGTCATTGTAATATATACTGCTTTAAAGGATAATAGACCAGTTGAAGATTTAGTGAATAAATCACATTTTTTTGATCTTTTTAGACTTTTTTATATTTATTTCATACTCATGCAAACAGATAATACCCTTTTACGGGCTCAAAGCCCAGCCGCGCTTGCCGAAGAATATATTGTTAGAAGTATTTGGGATGATGTATTTCCCGCCGGCACTAACCTTCCTTCTGAACGTGATTTAGCTGATAAAATCGGTGTAACACGCACCACATTACGTGAAGTATTACAGCGTTTGGCTCGTGATGGCTGGCTTACCATTCAACATGGCAAACCGACAAAAGTCAATGATATTTGGGATACAGCAGGTCCAAGCATCATTGAAACTTTAATTACCTTAGATCGCCAAAGTGCGCCGTTAATTATTGAAAATATGTTGTCATTGCGTAGTCGCATGTCGGAATCTTATATTTATGAAGCCGTAAAATATTCACCTAAAGCCTCTGCCGCCTTGTTTAAAGGGATGGATGCTTTAGAGAATACTGCTGAAAGCTACATGGAATTTGACTATGCTTTATTCCGTCAGTTTACCGTAATGGCGAATAAACCTTTCTACCGTTTAATTTTTAATAGCTTACGTGGTGTTTATCATAAAATTGGTTTGCTATTCTTTAGTGAGGAAAAACATCGCCAAGTCACGCATGATTTCTATGTTGAATTGCGTGATATTTGTGAAAGTGGGCAATCTGATTTAGTGGTGGAATGTATTCGTAAACACAAGCAAGTTACTTCCGCCTACTGGCGAGCTATTTTAGAAAGTTTGCCAAAAGATTTAGCAGCAGAATAATATTAAAAGTGCGGTTGAAAATGACCGCACTTTTTCCTTATATCAAAGACTCAATATTATGCGTATTCCAAGAATTTATCATCCAGAATCCCTTAAAAATCAATCTACTTGCCAACTTTCTGAGGATGCAGCTAATCACGTAGGACGTGTACTTCGCATGACTGAAGGTGAGCAAATTGAATTATTTGATGGAAGTAATCATATTTATCCAGCGAAAATTATTGAAGCGAGCAAAAAAGCCGTTAAAGTGGACATTCTTGGTTGTGAATTGAGTGATAAGGAGTCGAATTTATCGATTCATTTAGGGCAGGTTATTTCACGCGGTGACCGAATGGAATTTACCATTCAAAAGTCCGTGGAATTGGGCGTAAATGTCATTACACCATTATGGTCAGAACGCTGTGGCGTGAAGTTGGATGGTGAACGTATGGATAAGAAAATCCAACAATGGCAAAAAATTGCCATTGCGGCTTGTGAACAATGTGGCCGTAACGTTGTGCCAGAAATTCGTCCGTTAATGAAATTACAAGATTGGTGTGCAGAAAATGATGGAGCGTTGAAATTGAATTTACATCCAAGAGCCCAATATTCAATTAAAACCTTACCTTCCATTCCAAAAGAAGGTGTTCGTTTGCTTATTGGTTCAGAAGGTGGTTTATCACCTCAAGAAATCGCTCAAACTGAACAACAAGGATTTACTGAAATTTTATTAGGAAAGCGTGTGTTACGTACAGAAACAGCCTCTTTAGCGGCGATTAGTGCGTTGCAAATTTGTTTTGGAGATTTGGGATAATGATGGATTTACAAGGGCAATTTTTAATTGCGATGCCACAGTTGGAGGATTATTTCCAAAATACCGTGGTGTATATGTGTGAGCATAATGAGCAAGGTTCGATGGGTTTAGTGATTAATCAACCCACCGATTTAAGCATTGCTGAGTTGTATTCAAAAATGAATTTTATGATGAAAAATGACCGCACTTTTAGCAATGAACTTGTACTTGCGGGTGGTCCAGTGCATTCTGAGCGTGGTTTTATTCTGCATAAGAAAACCGCGAAAGAATTTGAGCATAGTTATAAAATTACCGATGAGATGTTTCTGACCACTTCGGCAGATATTGTGGAAACCTTTGGTTCAGAGGATGCGCCCGAAAAATATCTTGTGACACTCGGTTGTGCCAGTTGGACAGCGGGACAGCTAGAACAAGAGATTGCGGATAATGCGTGGTTAGTGGCACCTGCGTCAGATACTATTTTATTTGAAACCATTTATGAAGATCGTTATCTTGCCGCAAATCAATTACTAGGAATTAATCCTCATAATTTTGTCTTTTCACAAGTGGGGCACAGTTAATGGGCATCACGGCAATCGCCTTTGATTTTGGCACAAAAAGTATTGGTTGTGCCGTCGGGCAAAGTATCACAGGTACGGCGCAAGCCTTGCCTGCATTTAAAGCGCAAGATGGGATTCCTAATTGGGATGCTATTGAGAAATGCTTAAAAGACTGGAAACCCGATGTGATTGTGGTGGGATTGCCTTTAAATATGGATGGCACTGAGCAAGATTTAACACTTCGTGCGAAAAAATTTGCCAATCGCTTAAATGGTCGTTTCGGTATCAAAGTCGAACTGCAAGATGAGCGCTTAACGACGGTTTCTGCTCGAGATGAAATTTTTCAGCGTGGTGGTTATCGTGCTCTTAATAAAGGTAAAGTAGATGGGATTTCTGCTTGCTTGATTTTAGAAAGTTGGTTCGAAAACTATTCAGAATAAGCCAAAAACAAACCGCACTTTAAGGTGCGGTTTGTTGTACTTATGAGTTTATTTTTTAATCCAAATCAGACTCGCCATTCTTCCTGTTTTGCCATCTCGACGATAGGAAAAGAAGCTCTCTTTTTCATTGAATGTGCAATGCTCCCCACCGTAAATTTGGGTAATTCCTAATTTGTTGAGGCGTTGTGTGGCAATTTGATAAAGATTGCCGAGGTATTTTCCAGATTCATTCGGATCGGGTCGAAAAGCCGTTTCTGCAATTGGGTCAAAAGCCATAAATTGCTCAATCACTTCTTTGCCAACTTGGAATGCATTGGGGCCGATAGCAGGCCCAAACCACGCAATAATCTCTTCGGGGGCAGATTGGAAACATTTTACTGTTTCTTCTAATATACCATCACAGAGTCCGCGCCAGCCTGCATGGGCTGCTGCCACTTCAGTCCCTTGCTTATTGGTGAATAAAACTGGCAAGCAATCAGCTGTCATCACCAAACATACTTGGTTCGGTTGATTGGTGTAAACCGCATCGGCTTCTAAATGATTGCCCTCATAAGGCACCGTAATCACACGAGTGCTGTGCGTTTGAGTTAAAAACAACGGGAAATGTGGCAGATTAAATTTTTCGACCAATAAAGTGCGGTTAGTTTTGACCGCACTTTTATCATCTTCGACATGATCGCCTAAATTAAAACTATCGAAAGGCGGTAGGCTTACGCCACCTTCTCTTGTGGTTGTAAAAGCTTGGATATGTGGTGGAACATTCCAGTTTGGAACAATGGTTTTCATCTTAATAATCTAATTCGTCTTTGTGTTCGAGGTAATCCGCTTTTAAGGCATGCAGTAATTCGACAAAGTCATCCGGCAATGGGGTATACCATTCCATCATTTCTCCCGTAATCGGGTGAGCTAAACGCAACATAACCGCATGTAAGGCTTGGCGTTTAAAATTGCGTAGCGCCTCAGTGAAGGCTTCGCTTGCATTTTTAGGTGGGCGAGGACGACCGCCATAGGTTTGATCACCTAATAATGGATGTGCAATATGTGCCATGTGCACGCGAATTTGGTGAGTACGGCCCGTTTCTAAACGTAAGCGTAAACGTGTGTAATTACGAAAATTCTCCATAATGCGATAGTGCGTAACCGCTGGTTTCCCCATTGGGTGAACTGCCATCAATGTGCGTTTTGTGGCGTGACGAGCCATTGGCTGATCTACGGTGCCACCTTTGGTCATAATGCCACTCGCAACGGCTTCGTATTCACGAGTGATCTTACGTTTTTGTAAATCACGCACAAGTTTTGTTTGTGCAGGAATCGTTTTAGCGACAACCATGAGACCCGTTGTGTCTTTATCTAAACGATGCACAATCCCTGCGCGCGGTACTTCGGCAATAGGTGGATAGTGATAGAGTAGCGCATTAAGCACGGTACCATCCGGATTGCCCGCACCTGGGTGAACGACGAGATCTTTAGGTTTGTTAATCACGATAATATCGTCATCTTCATAAACGATATTGAGCGGAATATTTTGTGGCTCAAAACGGTTTTCATCTTCCACTTCTACCGAAATTTCAATTTGCTCTCCGCCATAAACTTTTGCACGGGGAATATCGGCAATTTCACCGTTCATTTTTACCTGTTTTGCTTCAATCCAGGTTTTTAAACGCGAACGGGAATATTCTGGGAACAACTCTGCGAGGGTTTGGTCTAAACGCTGTCCCATTTGTTCGGGCTGAATTTCAGCCGTTAAGGTCATTTGTGGCATAAAAAATCCATCTAAAAATTTAAAAAGTTGGCTTATTGTGTAATGTTCTATACAATATTCGTTAATTGTAACTTATTTATTGATTTTCGTAAAAATTAAGGAAAAAAGAATGCGTAAAATAAAATCTCTCGCGCTTATTGCATTGACCTCATTCGCTATTGCAGCTTGTAGCAGTGGTAATAAAGAAGTAGAGCAAGCTTCTGTTGATGATCTTTATGCAAAAGGCGCGGCTGCACTACAAGAAGGAAGCTATTCTGACTCAATTCGTTATTTAAAAGCAGCGACAGAGCGTTTCCCTGGCAGTACTTACCAAGAGCAAGCAATGCTTGATTTAATTTATGCAAACTATAAAACACAAGATTACACAGCAACGTTGGTTACCGTAGATAACTACTTACACCAATTCCCACAAAGTCCAAATCGTGACTATGCAGTGTATATGGCGGGTTTAACAAACTTAGCAACTGCCGATAACATGATCCAAGATTTCTTTGGTATCGATCGTGCAACGCGTGAAACAACTTCAATGAAAACGGCATTTTCAAACTTCCAAAGCTTAGTACGTGCGTTCCCAAATAGCCCATATTCACAAGATGCAGTAGCACGTATGGCGTATATTAAAGATTCATTAGCACGTCATGAATTAGAAATTGCAAAATTCTATGCAAAACGTGATGCATGGGTAGCTGTAGCAAACCGTGTAGTGGGTATGTTACAACAATATCCAGACGCAAAAGCAACTTACGAAGGCTTATTCCTAATGAAAGAAGCCTATGAAAAAATGGGTTTACAACAATTAGCGAGTCAAACTCAACAAGTCATCGATGCGAATAAAGATAAACAATTTGCGGACGTGGAAAAACCGGAAGAGTCTGATTTAATTCAACCGGTTAAAAAATAATCCCGTCCCTTGTGGGACGTGCTTGAATAAGCAAAATTATTCAAATAAAGGCTAGTCAAACTAATCAAATTGAGCTAGTATAAATTTAAAAGATTTCCTGGGGTGTTCGTGGATGGGTTATGTCCCTGAGCCGATACTTAGAACTTTATAAATCGGTTTCCCGCCATTGGTGTGTAGGCTTGACCTTTGACTTTGTCATTGGACTAAAGAAACCTAAAAATGGCCTTACCGGTTTCCTTGGACCGTCGGGTTCAAGGACTACTACTCGTAGCGGCACTCTGGGACCTTTCTCTTAAATCCATTCTTTCCAATCGAATGAAATCAACACAGCAAACGCTTCGCAATCAGCTCCGTCAACAAATTCGTAAAACACGAGCAAATTTGACCGCACTTCAGCAGCAACAGGCGGAAGACTCCATCACTCAACAAGCTCTCGCATTAATTGAAGAACGAAATGCGCAGCATATTGCCTTGTATATTTCCTTTGATGGAGAAATCTCCACGGATAAACTCATCAAAATTCTTTGGGCGCAAGGTAAACAGGTTTATTTGCCCGTCTTGCATCCTTTCAATCCGAATCACCTTTTGTTTTTACGTTATTTGCCTGATACTCCGATGCTGAAAAATAAATTTGGCATTTGGGAACCTAAACTCAATGTGCAAAATGTATTGCCTTTGGATGAATTAGATATTCTTTTTACACCACTCGTCGCGTTTGATAGACAAGGGAATCGCCTTGGCATGGGCGGTGGTTTTTATGATCGCACCTTACAACATTGGCAGAAGTCTCCTTTTATCCCCGTGGGATTAGCCCATCAATGTCAGCAAGTCGAACAGCTTCCAACAGAAGTGTGGGACGTGCCACTTCATCAAATCTTAGTTGCTTAAACCTATCAAGAAGTAAAGTTTGATAGAAAAAATTAAAAATAGTTGATTTTTTCTCTTGAAATACCAAAAAAGGGTCTTATTTAATTACTCATAAAGGGGATGACCCCAACAATTTTATGCAGGAGAAGATAAGATATGAATATTGAAAAATTTACCACTAAATTCCAACAAGCACTCAGTGAAGCGCAGTCATTAGCGCTTGGTAAAGATAATCAGTTTATCGAACCGGTGCATTTATTGGCCGCACTTTTAAATCAACAAGACGGTTCAATTGCACCGATTTTGACAGCAAGTGGCGTGAATGTCGCGTTATTACGTAATGAATTAAACGCAGAATTGAATAAATTGCCACAAGTGTCAGGTAACGGCGGTGACGTACAAATTTCTCGTCAATTACTCAACTTATTGAATTTATGTGACAAATTAGCACAACAAAAACAAGATAAATTTATTTCCAGTGAATTGTTCTTATTGGCAGCGCTTGAAGAGCGCGGCGCATTAAATGACATTTTGAAAAAATGTGGTGCGAAAAAAGAACAAATTTTACAAGCGATTCAACATATTCGCGGAGGAGAAAGCGTGAACGATCAAAATGCAGAAGAAAGCAGACAAGCTCTTGAAAAATATACAATTGATTTAACAGCTCGTGCTGAAAGTGGCAAACTCGACCCGGTTATTGGTCGTGATGAAGAAATTCGTCGAGCCATTCAAGTGTTACAACGTCGTACCAAAAATAACCCTGTATTAATCGGTGAGCCTGGTGTTGGTAAAACTGCTATCGTAGAAGGTTTGGCACAACGTATTGTTAATGGTGAAGTACCTGAAGGCTTAAAAAACAAACGTGTACTTTCTTTAGATATGGGTGCTTTGATTGCCGGTGCGAAATACCGCGGTGAGTTTGAAGAGCGCTTAAAAGCTGTTTTAAATGAATTATCAAAAGAAGAAGGTCGCGTGATCCTCTTTATTGATGAAATCCATACCATGGTTGGTGCAGGTAAAACTGATGGTGCGATGGATGCTGGTAACTTATTAAAACCAAGTTTAGCACGTGGTGAATTACACTGTGTGGGTGCAACAACACTAGACGAATATCGTCAATATATCGAAAAAGATGCGGCACTTGAACGTCGTTTCCAAAAAGTCTTTGTGGATGAGCCAAGTGTAGAAGATACCATTGCGATCTTGCGTGGTTTGAAAGAGCGTTATGAGATCCATCACCATGTAGATATTACTGACCCGGCAATCGTGGCAGCAGCAACACTTTCGCATCGTTATATTTCCGATCGTCAATTGCCGGATAAAGCCATCGATTTAATTGATGAGGCCGCTTCTAGCATCCGTATGGAAATTGACTCTAAACCTGAGCCGCTCGATCGTCTTGAACGCCGTATCATCCAATTAAAATTGGAACAACAGGCATTACAAAAAGAAGAAGACGAAGCAAGCCGTAAACGTTTAGACATGTTAGAAAAAGAACTTTCTGACAAAGAACGAGAATATGCTGAACTTGAAGAAGTCTGGAAGTCAGAAAAAGCGGCGCTTTCCGGTTCTCAACACATCAAACAAGCGTTAGATGCAGCGAAAACCGAAATGGAACAAGCGCGTCGTGCTGGCGATTTAAGCAAAATGTCTGAGCTTCAATACGGTCGCATTCCAGAATTGGAAAAACAACTTGCTGCCGCTGAAACTGGTGAAGGCAAAGAAATGAGCCTATTACGTTATCGTGTGACAGATGAGGAAATTGCGGAAGTACTTTCTAAAGCAACAGGCATTCCAGTTTCTAAAATGATGGAAGGTGAGAAAGAAAAACTCTTACGCATGGAAGAAGAATTGCACAAACGTGTGATCGGTCAAGAAGAGGCAGTTGATGCTGTCGCGAATGCAATTCGTCGTAGCCGTGCAGGGCTTTCAGATCCTAACCGCCCAATTGGTTCTTTCTTATTCTTAGGGCCAACTGGTGTGGGTAAAACTGAGCTTTGCAAAACATTGGCGAAATTCCTCTTTGACAGCGAAGATGCGATGGTACGTATTGATATGTCAGAGTTTATGGAAAAACACAGCGTATCTCGTTTAGTGGGGGCGCCTCCAGGCTACGTAGGTTATGAAGAAGGTGGTTATTTAACTGAAGCTGTACGTCGTCGTCCATATTCGGTAATTTTGTTGGATGAAGTGGAAAAAGCACATGCGGATGTATTCAACATCTTATTACAAGTGTTGGATGATGGCCGTTTAACTGATGGTCAAGGTCGCACTGTGGACTTCCGTAACACCGTGGTGATTATGACCTCTAACTTGGGCTCTGATTTAATCCAAGGTAGCAAAAATGAAAGCTATGGCGAAATGAAAGCCTTAGTGATGTCAGTGGTGAGCCAACATTTCCGTCCTGAATTTATCAACCGTATTGACGAAACTGTGGTATTCCATCCACTTGATAAAGAAAATATCCGTGCAATTGCAAGTATTCAATTAGAACGCTTAGCAAAACGTATGGAAACTCGTGGTTACGAATTAGTGTTTACTGAAGCGTTATTAGATTTCATTGGTGAAGTCGGTTACGACCCAATTTATGGGGCGCGTCCATTAAAACGTGCAATCCAACAAGAGATCGAAAACAGCTTGGCACAACAAGTTCTATCTGGTCAATTATTACCAGGCAAAGTAGTCACAATCGATTATGTAGATGGCAAAGTTCAAGCCAGACAATAATGTGTAAAATAAAAAGCCATTTAGTGAAAGCTAAATGGCTTTTTTATGCTTTGGTAAAAGACAAAATAGGGTAGAATGCTCCTGTTTATTGCATATAAAAATGAGGAAAGAAAATGACCGCACTTTTAAAAATTGGTTTGGTTTCAATCTCTGATCGCGCATCAAGTGGTGTGTATCAAGATCAAGGGATTCCCGAATTACAACAATGGTTAGAGCAAGCGTTGGTAGAGCCTTTTGAAGTAGAAACGCGATTAATTCCAGATGAACAGCCATTAATCGAACAAACCTTGAAAGAATTAGTGGATGAACATCATTGTCATTTAGTGCTCACAACGGGCGGTACAGGACCGGCAAAACGTGATGTGACACCTGATGCTACGTTAGCGGTAGCCGATCGTGAAATGCCAGGATTTGGCGAACAAATGCGTCAAGTGAGTTTATATTTTGTACCAACAGCGATTTTATCTCGTCAAGTTGGTGTGATTCGTAAAAACAGTCTAATCTTGAATTTACCGGGGCAGCCAAAAGCCATCAAAGAAACCTTAGAAGGCGTGAAAGATGAACAAGGCAAAGTCTTAGTGAAAGGGATTTTTAGTGCAGTGCCTTATTGCTTGCAATTAATCGATGGTATTTATATTGATACGAAACCAGAAGTGATTGCGAGCTTCCGTCCAAAAGCTGCACGCCGTGAAAATTTGGAGAAATAAAATGAAAAAAATCGAAGCCATTATTAAGCCATTTAAATTAGATGATGTGCGTGAAAATTTATCTGATATTGGTATCAGTGGCATGACAGTGACTGAAGTCCGTGGTTTTGGTCGCCAAAAAGGGCATACAGAGCTTTATCGCGGTGCGGAATATATGGTGGATTTTCTACCTAAAGTGAAAATGGAAATTGTCGTGACGGATGATTTACTTGAACAGTGCCTTGAAACCATTGTTGAAACTTGCCAAACAGGGAAAATCGGTGATGGGAAGATCTTTGTTTATGATGTAGAACGCGTGATCCGTGTTCGTACAGGCGAAGAAAATGAGGAAGCCATTTAGTGGAAAAAAACTTAAATTTTAACCGCACTTTAGTCGCAATGGCGGCGTTAGTGATTGTGTTTGCGGGAATTAAACTGGCGGCGGAGATTGTCGTGCCTTTTTTATTGGCATTATTTATCGCCATTATTTGTTCGCCGGTAATTAAAGCGATGACACAACGCAAAGTGCCACATGGTATTGCGATTGCCTTGTTGTTTATCTTAATTTTAATCGTATTCTTTTTCCTGGCGGGATTAATTAACAGCAGTGTGCAGGAATTCACTCGCTCAATTCCTCAATATAAAGTGCTGCTTTCGGAGCGTATAAATGACGTCATGGCGTTAGCTCAAAAACTAAAATTGCCGATTGTGATTTCTCGCGAAGCCATTATGGAGCATTTTGATCCAAGTGTGATCATGAACTTTGTGAGCCGTTTATTATTAAACTTTTCTGGCGTGGTGACGAATGCTTTTGTGTTGATCTTAGCGGTGATTTTTATGCTGCTTGAAGCACCAACCATGAAGCATAAACTTGCTTTGGTGTTAAGTGACAATGAACATGATGTTGTCGCGGAAGAGCATCATATTGATCGTATTTTAGACGGTGTAATTAGTTATCTTGGTGTGAAAACGGTGATTAGTTTACTTACCGGCGTCTCGACGTGGATTTTGTTGGACGTAGCGGGTGTGCAATATGCGATTTTATGGGCAACCTTAAGCTTCTTATTAAATTACATTCCGAATATTGGTTCGATTATTGCAGCAGTACCGATTATTGTTCAAGCGTTATTACTAAATGGATTTGGTGTAGGCATGGGCGTAACTGTCGGTATTATTGTATTAAATATTGTGATCGGTAATATTATTGAACCGAAAATGATGGGAAAAACCTTAGGGCTTTCTACCTTGGTCGTATTCTTTTCGTTGCTTTTCTGGGGATGGTTGCTCGGTACAGTCGGTATGTTACTTTCAGTGCCGCTGACAATGGCGTTTAAAATCACTTTGGAAAGCTCAGAATCAACGAAGAAATATGCGGCTTTATTAGGTGATGTAAATGACTAAAGTGCGGTCAAAAATCACGTAATTTTAGCAATAAAAAAGCCACCATTATGGTGGCTTTCTTTTTATCTCATGTTCGATAGATTAAGGTAAATCATCTACTTCTTTATCCACTTTTGGTGGAATCATATGTTCACGGCGTAGGCCGATATCATAAGCAATCGCAATTGCAATAAAGATTGATGAGTAAGTACCAAAACCGATACCAATTAATAACGCTAATGAGAAGTTATGAATTGATGGACCACCAAAGAAGAACAAGGCAATCACAACAAGAAGCGTTGTGAGAGATGTCATGATGGTTCTCGATAAGGTTTGCGTTAAGGAAATATCAATAATATCGATGGTTTCTACACGGCGAATTTTACGGAAGTTTTCACGAACACGGTCGAATACCACGATACTATCGTTGATAGAATAACCTACAACGGAAAGAATCGCCGCCACGAAGGTTAAATCCATTTCGACTTGTAATGCAGAGAATACACCGAGTGTAATCACCACGTCATGCGCAAGTGAGGCAATACCACCAAAACCTAAACGCCATTCAAAACGTGAGCCCACGTAAATTAACATCATTGCTAGGGTTGCAAGAGTCGCATAAACCGCACCTTGAGCCAGTTCTTCACCAACGTTTGGACCGACGAATTCGATACTGTTAATATGAATATTAGGGTCAATTGTTTGGAGCATGCTTTTAACGTGATCACCAATAGCAGAATCGTTATTGTCAGCCGGTAAGCGAATCATCACGTCTTGTACAGAACCCGTTGTTTGTACAATCGGGCTTGCAATCCCATTTTGATTTAATGTGCCACGGATTTTTTCTAAATCAGCCGGTTGTGAGAAGTGAGTATCAAATACCACACCACCGGTAAAATCCAAGCCCCAGTTGAAGCCTTTTGTCACAATGAAGAAGAGGGAAATCGCCATTAAAATTGCGGAAAATGCATACCCTACAAATCTCACTTTCATAAATTCAGTGAGAGGGAATGGCAATTTAATCCCATTCACTTCACGGATAAAATGTCCGTTTTTATCTTTTGCAAATAATCTCATCTTATCCTACCTAAATTGATAATTTTTCAAGACGTTTACCGCCGTATAGGAAGTTCACGATAGCACGTGTTCCAGTAATCGCTGTAAACATTGAAATTGCTACACCTAATGCAAGGGTTACCGCAAAGCCTTGAATTGGACCGGTACCCACAGCATAAAGAATGATTGCCGTTAAAATTGTGGTTAAGTTCGCATCGAAGATAGAGGTGAATGCACCGTTATAACCTTCGTTAATGGCTTGCTGGATTGGACGACCATTACGAATTTCTTCTTTGATACGCTCAAAAATAAGTACGTTGGCATCCACCGACATCCCCAGGGTTAATACGATACCCGCAATCCCCGGCATGGTGAGTGTTGCACCAGGTAGGATAGACATCAAACCGACTAATAAAACGATATTAATCACCAAGGCGAAGCTTGCGATAATACCGAAGATTTTATAGTAAATCAGCATGAAGACTATGACGGCAATTAAGCCCCAGAAGCTTGCATCAATACCTTGTTCTACGTTTTGTGCACCAAGAGAAGGACCGATTGTTCGTTCTTCAACAATTTGCACTGGCGCAATTAATGCACCTGATTTTAATAACATAGAAAGGTTTTGTGCTTCGGCCGAGCTGCTTACACCAGTAATTTGGAAGTTAGAACTGAAGCGACCTTGAATGGTAGCAACGTTAATCACTTCTTCACTTTTCTCTAAAATGGTTTTGCCATTTTCGTCTTTTTTACCGTTGTCTTTGTATTCTACATACAAGGTTGCCATTGGTTTTTTGTAGTATTTCTTGGTGGTTTGCGACATGATTTCGCCGCCTTCACTGTCCAAGGTTACACTTACTTGTGGTGTGCTGGTGTTTTGGTCTAAACCAGAACTTGAGTTGATGATGTGTTCACCACCCAATACTGCACGTTTGTAAAGTGCAACAGGTCTACCTTGACGGTCATATTTGATCTCTGTGTCAGAAGGTAACATACCACGAGCAGCCGATTCAGGGTTCACTAATGAATTCACAATACGGAATTCAAGTGTTGCGGTTGCCCCTAAGATTTCTTTTGCGCGCGCAGTATCTTGAACACCCGGTAATTCGATAACGATACGTTCTGCACCTTGACGTTGGATAACCGCTTCAGCTACGCCTAATTCAGCGACACGTTTACGTAAAATCGTTAAGTTTTGCTCGATGGCTAAGTTACGTGATTCTGTTAATGCCGCTTCTGAAAGGGCAAGGTTTAAGGTGTTGTCACCAATGTCAGACACGTCTAATGTTGGGTGTAACTGACGAATAATACGCGCTGCTTTTGACATTTGGTCTGCGTTTTCTAATGTGACCGTTGTACCAAATTTGTCGCCATTTTTAATCGCCGTAAACTGAATTTTTTCTTTACGTAATTCGTTGCGTAATGTGTCTTGTAACTGTTCTTGACGTTTAGCCAATGCAGAATTCATGTCCACTTCCATCAAGAAACGTACCCCACCACGTAAGTCCAAACCCCATTTCATTGGATTTGCACCAATGCTGCTTAACCAAGCCGGTGTTGCCGGTGCAAGGTTTAATGCGGTGGTGTAGTTAGTGCCAAGTTTTTCTGCAATTTTATCTTTGGCAAGAAGTTGGTCATCTGTGTTGGTGAAACGGGCAAGAATGGAGCCATTTTCAAGAACGATAGATTTGGTTGGAAGGTTATTTTCTTTCAGTACATTTTGTACTTCAGTTAATGCGGTGGTGTCTGCTTGTTGTCCGCGTGTACCGGAAATTTGCACCGCAGGATCTTCACCATAGATATTTGGAAGAGAGTATAAAGCACCAATGGCGACCACAAGGATCACCATTAGATTCTTCCATAATGGGTAACGATTTAACATAGTTTTCCCTTTAGGAATTTAAATTAGAGAGATTTTACAGAACCTTTCGGTAATACTGAAACGATGTAGTTACGGTTAATCGTGATTTCAGTAGTATCGTTTAAAGCGATAACAATTTCAGCACCTTCGGTTACTTTGGTGATTTTACCAATCAAACCACCAGCGGTTAATACTTCAGTGCCTTTCGCTAATTCAGACATTAATTTTTTGTGTTCTTTGTTACGTTTCGCTTGTGGACGGTAAATCATAAAATAAAAAATTAAACCGAAGATCACGAAAATAAATAACGTGGACATTGGGCTTTGTGCTTCCATTGTGTTTTCCTTATAAATGAAAAGTTAAAAGTGTGCGTAAAATACCATAAAACGGCATTCAGTAAAAGCCGATGAAGGCAATAACACCTAGAATTTTAGGATTAATTGATTTTTTTCAAGCAAACTTCGAAGATTTGCTCGGAAAGCCAATGTTTATCCACTAATTCACATTGATTTTCTTCACAAAAAACAACAAAATTTTCTACCGCACTTTGACGATTTAATTGCAAAACTAATTCATCATTTGGCGCTAAATTTGCCAAAGCTTTTTTCGCCGTTAAAAGCGGAATCGGGCAGGAAAGTGCGGTCAAATTTAATTGATATTTCATGGTTTAAGCTTGGCGACGAGCAAACATAATTTTGCCCATAGCTGTGAGTTGTTCTGCGGATAAATATTGCTTACCAAGCTCAAATAGCGGCTCTTCAAGGGCAAGATGTCTATCATAACTTGCTACAAATAGCGTAATCAGCCTTTCATCTACATCAGTGCGTTTCTCTGCAATCAATTCTTCCAGCTGCTCCGAAAGCTTTGCCCAATTTTCATGCAAAGTAACATGTTGGCGTTCTAATTCATCTACCGATTCTTTCGCTTGAGGCGCTTTTTCAATTAAAGCAGGGAAAAAATCTTTTTCTTCATCCTCATGATGAAGTGGCGCCGCGTGATTAAAATACTGCAAAATGGTTTTCACATCATTTAATACGGCTTGATTCACGCCATTCTTTTCTAAATAGCCTGGAAGAATGGTAAGCTGCTTACAAAAGCGTTTCACCTTGCTATGACAGGCGTAAAGCATATCAATCGGCTCATTCCAAGTGGCAAATTGCTGAGGTTCAAGGATTTGCATAAGGTTTCCTTTGTTAAAAAGTGCGGTCAAAAAACGAATCACTTTTCTACCGCACTTTCATCAATTATGATTTATCTGCTAATTGTAATGGGGGAACAGGTTTGCCCATGCGAGCATAGAATTCCACCACAAAATCATCAAAACGATCGTCTTCGATAGCTTGACGAATTTCCGCCATTAAACGTTGATAATAGCGTAAATTGTGAATAGTATTTAAGCGTGCACCTAAAATTTCACAGCATTTATCTAAATGATATAAATAGGCTTTGGTGTAGTTTTTACAGGTGTAGCAATCACATTCTGGATCCAATGGGCTCGTATCATCACGGTATTTTGCATTACGGATTTTAACAATGCCGTCTGTCACGAATAAATGACCGTTACGTGCATTGCGGGTTGGCATTACGCAGTCAAACATATCAATACCACGACGTACGCCTTCCACTAAATCTTCTGGTTTACCCACGCCCATTAAATAACGCGGTTTATCAGCCGGGATTTGTGGGCAGATGTATTCTAAAATGCGGTGCATGTCTTCTTTTGGTTCGCCTACCGCTAAACCGCCCACCGCATAACCGTCAAAGCCAATATTCACTAAACCTTCTAGTGATACTTTGCGTAATTCTTCAAATACGCCGCCTTGAATAATACCGAATAGCGCATTTTTATTGCCTAATTCATCAAAGCGATCGCGGCTGCGTTTTGCCCAACGAAGAGACATTTCCATGGATTTTTTCGCATAATCGAAAGTCGCTGGATAAGGCGTACATTCATCGAAAATCATCACGATGTCAGAGCCTAAATCATATTGAATTTCCATGGATTTTTCAGGTGAAAGGAAAATGCGCTCACCGTTAATTGGGTTTTGAAATTTCACGCCTTCTTCGGTAATTTTACGTAATTTACCTAAACTAAATACTTGGAAGCCGCCACTGTCAGTCAAAATCGGACGATGCCATTGCATAAAGTCATGTAAATCACCGTGTTTACGCATCACTTCCTGTCCAGGACGAAGCCATAGGTGGAACGTGTTACCAAGCAAAATTTCTGCACCTGTCGCACGCACTTCTTCTGGTGTCATGCCTTTTACCGTGCCATAAGTCCCCACAGGCATAAACGCAGGGGTTTCTACGCTGAACGTGCCTTGTGGACGTTCAAACACCAAGCGACCACGACGTGCACTGCCGCTAGTTTTATCTAATTCATATTTCATTTTCTTTCCTCAACGAATAAACAGTTCGTAGGTTGTTGTTCAATAAAAAAGCCTGTTAGTACAGGCTTCTTGATAGGTATTTTATGAGTTGGTTGAAAATAAGTCAAACCACTTATTCTAAGCCTTTTACATTGGGGTTTTTGGTAATGAACATTGCATCGCCATAACTGAAAAAACGATAGCGATTTTCGACCGCACTTTTATAGGCGTTCATGGTGTGGCTAAAGCCTGCAAAGGCAGACACCAACATAATCAATGTGCTTTCTGGCAAGTGGAAGTTAGTAATCAATGCATCCACCACACGGAATGATTTGCCCGGGTAAATAAAAATAGACGTATCAGAAAAATAAGGTTCAATTAAATCTGGGTTGCCATTTTCTTCTGCTGATAGAGCAGCGGTTTCAACAGAACGCACTGATGTTGTGCCTACCGCAATGACACGTTTGCCCGCTTTTTTCGTTTCAATAATGGCATTGCAGACTTCTTGAGAAAGCTCCACATATTCCGCGTGCATAATGTGATCTTCAATATTTTCAACACGTACGGGTTGAAATGTGCCTGCGCCCACGTGCAAAGTCACAAATTCAAAATTGACACCTTTTTCGTGTAATTTTTGTAAAAGCTCATCATCAAAATGCAAGCCAGCCGTTGGCGCAGCCACTGCACCGGGCACTTTGTTATATACGGTTTGATAGCATTCTTGATCCGCTTCTTCATCAGGGCGATCAATATAAGGCGGCAAAGGCATATGACCGATTTCTTGTAACACATCAAGTACATTGCGAGTTTTATCCGCTAATTCCACTTCAAAAAGCGTATCTTGACGACCCACCATAATGGCTTTTACGCCATTATTTTCACCGAGTTTATCTTCACCTAAAAATAATTCAGCACCTTCTTTCGGGGCTTTTGACGAGCGAATATGCGCTAAGAAATGATGTTCACTTAAAACACGTTCCACCAACACTTCAATTTTCCCGCCACTGGCTTTTCGACCAAACATACGAGCAGGGATCACACGCGTATTGTTGAAAATCAACAAATCGCCTTCGTTGATTAAATCCAATACATCGGTAAAAGTGCGGTGAGAAATTTCCCCGTTTTCACCATTGAGTTGTAACAAGCGACAAGAAGAACGATCTTCTTTAGGGTAACGAGCAATCAGCTCATCAGGTAAGTCAAAATGAAAGTCAGAAACACGCATAATTGTAAATAATGAAAGCTAAAAACGGGGCATAGTCTAGAGCTATTCGGAGGAAAGAACAAGAAAAAAAGCCCTTTCAAAAAGCTGAAAGGGCAAAATATTTGGAGTCATACTATGAGTTGTTGAATTAACAAATCAGGTATGGGATGTATTATAGTACATCCTTTAACAAATGCAACAATTTTTTAACAAATCAATTGTGTGGATTGCGTGTGTTGGTGTTGACCAAGTTACGCATCAACAATGCATAATCAAGTTGGACGTCTTGTGGCACATCTAAAAAGACAAAGTGGCCATCGCCAAGTGCGGCCTCCACATTTTCATTTTTACGATTGAGCATTTTTTCAATTTTAAAGACGATATTGCCTTGTGGGGTCATCATTTCCACTTCATCACCAAGCAAGAATTTGTTTTTCACTGCTACTTCAGCCATACCTTGCTCGTTACGTTTACCGGTAAATTCACCGACAAATTGTTGGCGTTCAGAAATAGAGTAGCCGTATTCGTAATTTTGGTATTCATCGTGCGTATGACGACGTAAGAAACCTTCGGTATAACCACGATGCGCAAGGGATTCCAACGTATCCATTAGGCTTTCATCAAATGGTTTACCCGCTGCCGCATCATCAATGGCTTTGCGGTAAACTTGTGCCGTTCTTGCACAGTAATAGAATGATTTAGTACGGCCTTCGATTTTTAAAGAATGCACACCAAGTGCGGTCAATTTTTCCACGTGTTGTACTGCACGCAGATCTTTTGAGTTCATAAAGTAAGTGCCGTGCTCATCTTCAAACGCGGTCATTTGCTCATCGGGCTTTTGTGATTCGGTATAAAGGAAAACCTTATCCGTTACTGCACCTTCACCTAAGGTTGGCGCGACATTTTTCACTTCAATTTGTTGAGCAGGGGCGATTTTTGGCACGATGTTGCCCACTTCATCGATGGTGCCTTCTTCCATTTTGTATTCCCAACGGCAAGCATTGGTGCAAGTACCTTGGTTTGGGTCGCGCTTGTTGATATAGCCAGAAAGCAAGCAGCGGCCAGAATACGCCATACATAAGGCACCGTGTACGAAGATTTCGAGTTCGATATCTGGCACATGTTGGCGAATTTCAGCGATTTCTTCAATGGACAATTCGCGCGATAAAATCACACGAGTTAATCCCATTTGTTTCCAGAATTTAACGGTTGCCCAGTTTACTGCATTCGCTTGTACAGAAAGGTGAATATCAATATCCGGGAAGTTTTCACGCACCAACATGATTAAGCCTGGGTCAGACATAATTAAGGCATCAGGGCCCATGTCGATCACAGGTTGTAAATCTTTGATAAAGGTTTTGAGTTTAGAGTTATGCGGTGCAATGTTCACGACCACATAGAATTTTTTGCCAAGTGCATGGGCTTCATCAATCCCGATTTTTAAATTGGCATGATTAAATTCATTGTTACGTACACGTAAGCTGTAACGTGGTTGGCCTGCATAAACAGCATCTGCGCCATAGGCAAAAGCGTAGCGCATGTTTTTGAGGGAGCCAGCAGGGGAGAGTAATTCAGGTTTAAATGGGGTTGTCATAATGTTCTCTTGTCTGATTTCAGGTCAGTAGCTTGCTTTTGGCAAGCCGTATTAAAGGCCTGTATTTTAGGCGGATTTAGGGATTTGTAAAGTAAAAGTGCGGTTAGTTTTTCGATTGTTTTTTAGGCTAGAAATAAAAAAGGCGAACCATTCGTTCGCCTTATCAAGATTGTATTTAATTAAATTGCCCAGCCGCCTGCATAGAATGCGACAAGTACAATGGCGATGATAATCGTGCCGATGTTGAGTTTTTTCACATCACCACTCACGATACGACCAATCACTAATGCAGCAAAGCCAAGCATGATACCCGTTACGATGTTTGCGGTGAGCACGATGAATACCGCGCAAACTAAGCCGCTCATTGCACCCACGAAATCATCGAAGTCTAATTTACTCACATTGCTTAACATTAATAAACCCACATACATTAACGCCGGTGCAGTTGCATAACCAGGCACTAAGAATGCAAGTGGTTGGAAGAATAACATTAATAAGAATAATACGCCGACAACGATAGCGGTGATACCCGTTTTACCGCCTGCGGCTGTCCCTGCTGCTGATTCGATATAAACGGCGGCTGGTGCAGTACCAAATAAACCTGAGAATAAGCTACTTACAGAGTCAGAGGTTAAGGCTTTACCACCGTTGATGATTTGTCCGTCTTTATCTAATAAGTCCGCTTGTCCTGCAACGGCACGAATAGTACCTGTTGCATCAAATACGGCGGTCATCACTAAAGCAAAAACAATCGGTAAAATAGCTGGTTGTAATGCGCCTTGTAAATCTAATTGTAAGAAAAGTGAGTTTTCACCAAAGGTTGGCATTTTGAAGATTTGACCATTGAATGTGACGTTTGGATCGAAGATTAAACCTACGATAGTAATGGCGATGATGACCCATAAAATCCCGCCTTTCACTTTCATTTTTTCCAAGCCGATAATGAATGCAAGGCCAATTAAAGACATCATTACTGGGAATGAGGTGAAATCACCTAATTTAACCGGTAAACCCGCTTGGTTGCCGACCACTAAGCCTACGCCGTTTGCGGCGATTAACAATAAGAATAAGCCGATCCCGATCCCCGCACCGTGTGCAATGCTTGACGGTAGATTACGTAAAATCCATGAACGAATACCTGTTGCCGAAATTAAGGTGAATACCAAACCCATGAGGAATACGGCACCTAATGCCACAGGAATAGAAACACCTTGCCCAATGACTAAGCTAAATGCGGTGAAAGCGGTTAATGAAATGGCACAGCCGATCGCCATTGGCGCATTTGCCCAAAAGCCGATTAAAATCGATCCAAGTCCCGCCACTAAACAGGTTGCGATAAACACTGATTCAGCCGGAAAGCCTGCATCACCAAGCATTTTAGGTACAACAATCACGGAATACACCATGGCTAAGAAGGTGGTTAAACCCGCGATGATTTCTTGACGAACCGTTGAACCGCGTTTGCTGAGTTCAAAGGTTTTTTCTAAACTTGACATAAAGTCCCCTAGGTTAATAATCAAAAAAAGACGTGCTATTTTATAGCAAATTATTTAAAAGTAAACGTTTGCGCAATCGTTTTTTTGACAGTCTGGCGGGAAAGTGCGGTCAGTTTTGAGGATGTTTTTCGCATATTTTTTTATCGACTAAAAACTGCTATACTCTGAACATTTTTAACGTAATCAAAAAAAGGAAAAACAATGGCTGATTTTAATCAAATTTTAACGCCAGGCGATGTAGATGCCGGCATTATCAATGTGGTAAATGAAATTCCAGAAGGTAGCTGCCACAAAATCGAATGGAACCGTAAAGTTGCAGCGTTCCAATTAGACCGTGTTGAGCCAGCGATCTTCGCAAAACCAACTAACTATGGTTTCATTCCACAAACTTTAGACGAAGATGGCGATGAGTTAGACGTTTTATTATTAACTCGTCAACCACTTGCAACGGGTGTATTCCTTGAAGCAAAAGTTATCGGTGTAATGAAATTCGTTGATGATGGCGAAGTGGACGATAAAATCGTTTGTGTGCCAGCAGATGACCGCGATACCGGCAATGCATACAACAGCCTTGCAGATGTGCCAGCGCAATTAATCAAACAAATTGAATTCCACTTCAATAACTACAAAGCATTGAAAAAACCAGGTTCAACAAAAGTGACTCACTGGGGCGATGTAGAAGAAGCGAAAGAAGTGATTCGTGAATCAATCAAACGTTGGAATGAACGTTAATTTTTCATGTTAATGAATTGAAAAGGCATCACGTTGATGCCTTTTGTTTTTATAGATGAATATAAAGTATTATTAAAATGAGCTGCATACACTCCTAGAATCAGAATGTTTTTAATCGTACTTGTAATGAGTATCAAAGAGGAAGTAAGTAATGAAAAGGCTAATGCTAGATATTCTATTTTCTATTTTTATTGGAGTCTCTTTTTCATTATTATCGTTAATAGTTGGTAGATTGCTTTATAATATTGATAATTCAATATCTATTTTTGAGCTAGAATAGATTGATTTTGGTATAAAGAACCTCTCATTTTTAATAAAAATGACATTATTTGTATCAAGTGGTTACTTTATTTTTTTTCTTTATGGTAGAAGGAGTTTCAAGTAACAAGATAATGTGTGTAAATAATTAATTGTTTACGCTGGATCTTAAACCTTTAAACAAAAACACCAGAGAACCTAACCGCACTTTTTGCATTATTTCTTGGTATAAAGTGCGGTCAATTTTGACCTGCACCCAAAAAGTTGAACCAAACTCTTAACTTAAGTCGTTTCAGGAATCTGTGGCAAATTCACGGCTTCCACCGAGCCTAATGCTTTGGCTTTTTGATAAAATGCTAACTTGTATTCCAGCAAGTTTAGATAGCGTTTTAATTCGGCAATTTGGCGCTTCACATTTTCTGTTTGGCTTTCAAATAATGCAAGGCGTTCGTCAATGGTATCGTGGCCAATAGTGGTGCATTCAGCGAAGCGTTTGATGTCTTTTAAGCTCATTCCTGTATTTTTCAAGCATTGTAATAAACTCAACCATTGCAAGTCGTTATCTGTAAAACGGCGATTACCGTGTTCATCGCGTCCAACGTTAGGCAATAAGCCCTCTTTGTCGTAAAAGCGTAAAGTGTGGGCAGAAATACCGATTTTTTCGGCAGCTTTAGCTGTGGTGTAAGTCATTTCCCTTCCTTCCAAATAAAAAGTTGCAAAAAACGCTTGCCTTAGAGTGAGCTCTAAAGTATAAACTATTACTATCTTGCTTAGGCAAGGCAACTTTGTCAATGAATTAAGAGGAAAAACAATGGAAATTAAACAAATCAATTCAACGATCAAATCTCGAGCAGCGGTGGCATTCGCCCCAAATCAACCTTTACAAATTGTAGAAATCGACGTAGAAATGCCACGCAAAGGCGAAGTGTTAATCCGCAACACTCACACGGGCGTGTGCCATACTGATGCATTTACATTATCAGGAAGTGATCCTGAAGGCGTATTCC